>JGI24751J29686_10000132_pt1 | contig 37739 bp, 32 predicted proteins | sample KBSSwiS6_FD_29686 | JGI IMG/M metagenome (IMG submission 29686)
AAGGCCACCGAGATGCCGGAATAGCGCACCAGCGGCGGGTACAGCGTCGGCAACCAGGCGCCGAGCGGGCCGTAGCACAGGCCCATTACGAACAGCGAGACGGCGAGCGTCAGGAACACCACGAGCAGCGACCCGCTGGCGAGCCCGCCCCCGAACAGCGTTCCGATTACCACGGCGAGTAATGCGCCGAGGATCAGGGTTCGGCGCGGGCTGGTGCGGTCCGCGTGGACGGCGGCGGCAAGGATGCCGAGGGCCAGGAAGACGTTGGCACAGAGCTGCACGCCCAGGAACTCTTCGCGCGCATAGCCGAGCGGGCCGGCGCCCTGGGCCAGCGCGAAGGCGGTGGCAAGATAGAAGATCGCGAAGCAGGCGACGACCCCGGCGCTCCCGGCGAGAACTGCACCGCCGTGGCGCGAGATCAGGCGAGCAAAGGGCACCGGAACGGGCGCCTCGTGGGCCACAGCCTCGCGGAAGGCGGCAGTCTCGCCGATGCGCAGGCGCACCCAGAGGCCCACGCCAACCAGCACGGCGCTGGCAAGAAAGGGGATGCGCCAGCCCCAGGCGGCGAAATCGGCGTCGGAAAGCACCGCGCCGAGAATCAGGAACAGGCCGTTTGCGGCAAGGAAGCCGACCGGCGCACCAAGCTGCGGGGCTGCGCCGAACCGGGCTTCCCAGCCCTTGGGTGCGTTCTCGACGGCCAGCAGGGCCGCCCCACCCCATTCGCCGCCGAGGCCGAAGCCCTGACCGAAACGCATGATACAGAGCAGCGCGGGCGCGATCCAGCCGACCATGGCGTAAGTCGGCAGGAAAGCGATGGCGAGGGTGGATCCGCCCATCAGCAGGAGCGAGGCGACGAGCGTGGCCTTGCGGCCGACCCTGTCACCGAAATGACCGAAGGCGACGGCTCCGATCGGTCGGGCGAGGAAGGCCACGCCGAAACTCATGAAGGCGAACATGGTCTGGGCCGTGGCGCTGCTCGAGGGAAAAAACAGCGGCCCGAACACCAACGCCGCGGCGGTAGCGTAGATGTAGAAGTCGTAGAACTCGACCGCGGTGCCGACGAGGGCGGCGGTGAGGATCCGCGCATTGGCGCGCAGCGGGTGAGGCGGGGTTCCGTGCATGGCGCATGGGGTTGCCCAGCCTCACTCCGCTGTCAAGGAAGCGCCGGGAGCGGGCGATGGCCGCCGGAACCGTCGCGGGCGGCCTGCGGTCCAATCGGTCCCGGGCGAGCCGCTCAGCGGCCGCCGGGATTGCGGCAGCTGTCGCGCAGGGTCCGCGTGCAGACCGGATAGGTCTTGTTCATCGCCGCAGCTGGCGGCGGAGCCACGGCATTGTTGACCGTGGTGGGCGCTGTCGGCGGCAGGCTTGAGGCAGCGGGCGAATCCGCCGGCACTGCCGGGGTGGCCGGCGTGGCGGGAACGGCCGGGGTGCCCACAGCGGGATCGGCCGGTGTCGCCGGATCGGCCGGCGTGGCGGGCGTCGCCGCGTTGTCGCCGTGGTTCATGCCGTTCATTCCGGGAGTGTCGGGCATGCCGGATCCAGCGCCTTGCCCCGGCATGGAGTGGCCCGACATGCCCTGGGCCGCCAGGGGGGCGCCAAGGGCGACGAGGACGAGGGAACCAGCGGCAAGGATCGATCGCATTGCAAATCTCCAGCAGCGCCCGACATTAGGGCGATCCGTGCGCAACGACTCGGGGACAGTTCCCGGGTTCCCGGCTTCGGGGCGGTCCGGCCCCAGGGCGCGACGGGCCGCAGCTTCATCGTGCTTGCCGCGAGCGCCCATGTTCCCTAACTGTTCACGGATGTCCGCACTCCAGACCTCCCCTGCCCTGCCCGATCCTCCCTCTGGCTCTGGGCCCGAATGGCTGACCCGGCTCAACCCGCCGCAGCGCGAGGCCGTCCTCGCCACCGAGGGCCCGGTGCTGATGCTGGCAGGGGCGGGAACCGGCAAGACCGCGGCGCTCACCGCGCGCTTGGCCTGGCTGGTCACGTCCCGGCGGGCCTGGCCGAGCGAGATCCTCTGCGTCACCTTCACCAACAAGGCGGCGCGGGAGATGCGCGAGCGGGTGGGCGAGTTGATCGGCCCGGCGGTGGAGGGCATGCCGTGGCTGGGCACCTTCCACGCGATCGCCGCCAGGATGCTGCGCCGCCATGCCGAACTGGTGGGGCTGCAGAGCAATTACACGATCATCGATACCGACGACCAGTTGCGCCTCCTCAAGCAGCTGATCCAGGCCGAGGGGCTCGACGACAAGCGCTGGCCCGCGCGCCAGCTGGCCGGCTGCATCGACCGGTGGAAGAACCGGGGGCTTAATCCCGGCGATCTCGATGCCGGGGAAAGCGAGGCCTATGCCAACGGCAAGGGCCAGCGGATGTACCACCTGTACCAGGACCGGCTGAAGGCGCTCAACGCCTGCGACTTCGGCGACCTGCTGCTGCACATGCTCAACGTGCTGCGATCCAATCGCGATGTCCTGGAGACCTATCGCCAGCGCTTCAAGTACATCATGGTCGACGAGTACCAGGACACCAATCAGGTCCAGTACCTGTGGTTGCGGCTGCTCGCCCAGGAACGCAAGAACATCTGCGTGGTGGGCGACGACGACCAGTCGATCTATTCGTGGCGCGGAGCGGAAGTTGCGAACATCCTCAAGTTCGAGCAGGACTTTCCCGGCACCAAGGTGATCCGGCTGGAGCAGAACTACCGCTCCACCCCGCAGATCCTCGCCGCAGCCTCGGGCTTGATCGGCGAGAACTCCGAACGGCTCGGCAAGACGCTGTGGACCGAGGCCCATGCCGGCGACAAGGTCCGCGTGATCGGCGTGTGGGACGGGCCCGAGGAAGCGCGCCGCGTGGGCGAGGAGATCGAGCGGCTGGAGCGCGAGGGTGCACGGCTGGACCGGACGGCGATCCTCGTGCGGGCGCAGTTCCAGACGCGCGAGCTGGAAGACCGCTTTATCCAGATCGGCCTTGCCTACCGGATCGTCGGCGGCTTTCGGTTCTACGAGCGCGCGGAAATCCGCGATGCGCTGGCCTACCTCAGGCTGATCGCCCAGCCATCGGACGACCTTGCCTTCGAACGGATCGTCAACACGCCCAAGCGTGGGCTTGGGGACAAGGCGCTGGAGAAGGTCCACCGGTTTGCGCGGGCCGGGCAGATGCCGCTGCTGCGCGCCGCGCTGGAGGTCTGCGACACCGACGAGCTGCCGGCCCGGGCGCGCAATACCCTGCTGGCGCTGGTGCGCGACTTTGCGCGGTGGCGGGAGGAGGCCGGAAGGCTTTCGCCCGCCGAGCTGGTCCGCACGGTGCTGGACGAGAGCGGCTACACCGCCATGCTCCAGGCCGAGCGCAGCGCCGAGGCCGCCGGGCGGCTGGAGAACCTCACCGAACTCGCCCGCGCGATGGAGGACTACGAGACGCTGGGCGACTTCCTCGAGCACGTCAGCCTGGTGATGGACAACGACGCGGCGGACGAGACCGAGAAGGTCACGATCATGACCATCCACGCCGCCAAGGGGCTGGAGTTCGACCAGGTGTTCCTCGTCGGCTGGGAGGAAGGGGTCTTCCCAAGCCAGCGGGCGCTCGACGAGGGCGGGCTTTCCGCCCTGGAGGAGGAGCGACGGTTGGCCTATGTGGCGATCACGCGAGCGAGGAAACGCTGCACGATCCTCCATGCGGCCAACCGGCGGATCTATGGCCAGTGGACCAGCTCGATCCCCAGCCGGTTCATCGCCGAGATCCCGGCCGATCACGTGACCAGCGAGACGACGCTCTCCGGCGGGGCTTCGCTGTGGCGGGCGCAGTGGTCGGAGCGAGACGATCCCTTTGCGCACGTGGCGCGGGCCCAGCCTTCACGAACGGTGACGCGCGGGCCCGGCTGGCAGCGGGCATCGGCGGCGGGGGCCTACGATCCGGTGCCCCGTCGGATCGCCGAGCCCTCGCGCTCGGCGGCCAGCTTTGCCGCCAAGCCCCGGCTCGACCTCAAGATGGGCGACCGGGTGTTCCACGAGAAGTTCGGCATGGGCACGATTACTGCGCAGGAAGGCAACAAGCTGGAGATCGACTTCGACGAGGCCGGGGCCAAGCGGGTGATCGACAGCTTCGTGCGCCCGGCCTGAGCCGGCGCGGCGCGCTCCCCGGCCGATTTGCGGCTCGAACCCGAGATCCCCCTACACCCTATTTTAGTCAGGTGGCTGAAATAGTGTCTAACTTCCGGCATGTGCATGGGTGACGCGGGTGACACTGTGTCACCCGACCATTTTACGGGTTTATTCATGCCTTGCCGTGGCTTGCCTGGGCGATTGCAGTGGTGACACTCTTCCAACGCTACTTATCGCAAGCGGCTGTCAAAGTACGCAGGCCGAGGGTCTGCGCGGACAGGATGACAGGGCGCCCGGGTGCAGGACAGCGGCTTCAGGCGACCACCGGGCCGGGCGCGGCCGCAGGCTCCCTGATCATGCGGTAGGCAACGAAGAGGGCGATTGCGGCGGGCACCTGCAGCAGCGCAATCATCGCGAAGGCCGGGCGCAGCGACGAGGCGCCGAAGGGACCGGCGAAATGGTCGGAGAAAATCCCGACCAGCAGCGGCCCCACCCCGCCACCGATGAGCGTGCCGAGGATGACGTAGACGGCGAAGGCCATGCCGAGGGTATCGGGATGGGCGCGCCGGGCGATCACCGCATTGATCGTGCCGGAATAGGTGAGCGCGGTCAGCCCCCAGGCACAGAACAGCACCAATGCGGCGAGCGTCTGGTCCACCCAGGCAGCGCTGATTGCGAGGGCGCCGTTGGCGAGGCCGACACCGGTCAGGACCAGGAGCATGCGCCCTTTCTCGCGCCGGTCCACCCGGTCGGCGAGGAAGCCGAAGGCAACGCTGCCGAGGCCGCCAAACACGGCGAAACCGCCCGCGACAGCCAGGCCCGCCATCGGCGGGGCGAAGTTGTGGACCCGTATCCAGTAAGGGAATAGCCAGGAGGCGACGCCGGAGATGGCCATGGTCCAGAAGGTGGCGGTGACGTAGAGCGCCACCAGCACCGGGTCGCGGACAATCAGCGCGGCAGCGGCGCGGAAGGCGATCGGAGTGGCCGACTGCGGCCGCTCGCGCGCAGGTTCGCGAACGGTGAACCAGAGCAGAGCGGCGATGATGAATCCCGGCAGGCCATAGATGAAGAAAACCGAACGCCAGCCGAACTGGGTTGCGATGAAGCCACCTGCGGCGAAACTGGTGACCGCACCCAGGCTCACGGCGGAAAAGAAGATGCTGGTGACAGCGGCGCGCCGCTCCGGCGGGAACACATTGCTGAGGATCGACAGTCCGCCCGGCACGGCCCCGGCCTCGGCGGCGCCCAAGAAGGTCCGGGTGACGATCAGTTGCCAGAAACTGGTGGCGACACCGCAGACCACAGTGATCCCGCTCCAGATCGCCAGCAGGCTGGCCAGCAGCTTCACGCGGTGGGTGCGATCGATCAGATAGCCGAGCGGCAGCCCCATCAGGGCGAAGCCGGCACCATAGGAGAAGCCGGCCATCAGTCCGACCTGGGCATCGCTCAGGCCGAACTCATGCTTGATCATCTCCTGGGTGACCTGGATCGCCGCCTTGTCCAGGTGCTGGAAGAAATGCATCGCCGTCAGGATGAACAGGGTGTGGTACGCCCGCTGATTGCCTTCGCTCAAGCCTGATATCCTTCCCGGGGATCATTATCGTTCGTCGGTTGTCGACAGGAATGTCGACCTTCGGCGACGCGGGCGATCTGCGCAAGGGTGGAAGCTGCGCATCGTGTTTTGTGGTTCGGTTCGTCGCGCCCGGCCTACGCCGCCGCTGCGGCCCAGCCGCCGCGGACGAGCCTGCCTGGCAGGGCACCGGTGGGAACCCCCTCGCGGTAGGTCACCTTGCCGCTGACCAGCGTGGCGACGTAGCCGTCCGCCTGCTGGGTCAGCCGCTTGCCGCCCGCCGGCAAGTCGTGCTTGACCACCGGGCGGTGGATGGCGAGGCGTTCCATGTCGATCACGTTGATATCGGCCTTGTAGCCGGGCGCCAGGACGCCGCGATCCTCCAGGCCGACCGACTCGGCCGCCTGGCGGGTCAGCGCCTTGACGGCCTTCGCGAGGTCGATGTTCTCCTGCCGCACGCGCTGGGCAAGCAGGTAGGTGGTGTAGGCCGCGTCGCAGATCATGCCGTAGTGCGCACCGCCATCGCCGAGCGCGGGCAGCATGTTGTCAGCCCCGACGAGATCGGCGGTAGCCTCGAGATAGGGCCCGATTTCGCTGGGGTGGTAGCGGCAGAGGATGGCGTGGCCGTCATCCTCAAGGAGGGCATCGTAGACGACCTCCGCCAGCGGGCGACCTTCACGCGCGGCGCGGGCCTGGAGGCTGTCTTCCGGCGTGAAGTTGTAGGAGGCATCGCGCCCGAGCGGGTACAGGGTTCCCTCCAGGTCGACGACGCCGACGAAGGCCGGATTGGGATCGTCCGGCTGCTCCGACAGGATGCGCGCGCGCAGCTCGGGATCGCGCAGGCGCGCGACCTTTTCAGCAAGCGGCAGGTTGGCCAGCGGCCGGTAGCTGGGGTTGAGGCAGAACGGGTGGAACGAGAGGTCGAGCCCGAACATCACGCCAACCGGGCGGACCATGAACTGCGCGCTGACATCATGCCCGGTGGCGTTGAGCTGCCGGGTCGTGGTCACGTAGCTCTCCCAAGCTTCCGGCGAGCTATGGATCAGGCTGTAGTTCAGCGGACGGCCGGATTCTTCGGTAATCTTGCGGAACAGGTCCAGTTCGTCGCCGGGATCGCCCTGCAGATAAGGGATGATCTGGAACACGCCGCGCCCGGCGTCCTTCAGCCCGGCGGCAAGGGCGAGGACCTCTTCCTCGGGAGCCTCGACAGAGGGCGCAAGCTGGCCCGAGCGGAAGCGGTGGAACAGGTTGCGCGAGGTGCTGACCCCGAGCGCGCCGGCCCGAACCGCCTCGGCGACCAGATCGCGCATCCGGGCGAGGTCCGCGGGCGTGGCCGGGTCCATGTTGGCGCCGCGATCGCCCATCGCGTAGACGCGCAGGGGACTGTGGGGGATCTGCGCGGCGAAATCGACGTCGGTCTCGCGCTGGGCAAGGGCATCGAGGTATTCCGGGAAGCTCTCCCAGTTCCACGGCACGCCTTCGGCCATGACCACTTCGGGGATGTCCTCAACCCCCTCCATCAGCTTGATCACCAGTTCGTGATCGGTGCTGCGGGCCGGCGCGAAGCCCACGCCGCAATTGCCCATGATCACGGTGGTGACGCCGTGGTTCGAGGAGGGCGACAGGGTTTGCTCCCAGGTGACCTGGCCGTCATAATGCGTGTGGACGTCGACAAAGCCGGGCGTGACCACCAGGCCTGAAGCGTCGATCTCCTCGACACCGCGGCTGGACACGCTGCCGATCTCGGCGATCACGCCGTCCTTGATGGCGATATCGGCCGTGAAGGGTTCGCCGCCGGTGCCATCGAACACGGTTCCCGAGCGGATTACGACATCGAATTCAGACATATCAGCTCCCATCCTGCATCTGCAGGATCGCGGAATTTTGCCGCATTTTCATGTTGAAGGGCCAAGGTACCCCGAATCGGTGTCTCCGACAAGGAGGCGGGTGGACCCTGTGAGCTGAGGCGAAAAGGGCGCGTGGGGCAAACCCGCAGCGGCTCAGTCCCTGCCCTTGCCGACGCGGGGTGGGAGCGTGGGATCGGGCACGGGATCGCCGTGGCGCCGGCAGATCGCGCCGATCTCGGCGCGGCGCTGCTTGAGGTAGAGGTCCCGCGTCGCGACGTAGGGATCGGGGCTTTCCTCGCGCAGCTGGTTGAGCTGGCCGTCCATCTCGATGCGATCATTGAGACTGTCGATCACGCCGGCGGGGATGGCGTAGTAGGGCTTGTTGAACGGCTTGCCGACGGCCAAGGGAATCGCCGCGCGATCAAGCCCCAGGCCGACGAGATCGCGCACCGTGATCGGGCCGACCAGCGGCAGGAAGAAGTACGGGCCGTTGCCCACGCCCCAGCAGGCGAAGGTATTGGCGAAGCTATTGGGCTGGTAAGGCAGGTTGAACGGCTTGGTCTTGGCCACGTCGACCAGCCCGGCGACGCCGAAGGTGGTGTTGACGGCGAAGCGAGCGACCGACTTGACCGCGCGGCCGGGCTTCAGCTGGAGCAGGAAGTTCAGGGCCGAGACCGGCTCGTCGAGGTTGCGCAGGAAATTGCGCAGGCCGGAGCGGAGCGGGCCGGGGACGCCCTTTTCATAGCCGTGGGCGATCGGGCCGACCACGGCATGGTCGACCGACTGGATGACCTCGTAGCTCTTGGCGTTGAAACCGGCGAGCGGGTCTTCCTTGGTGGCGTGGCGAGCGGCGACGACGATTTCCTCGCCCTCATAGCCGATGGTCTTGGTGGTGGCCGCAGCCGGCTGGGCGGGGGCAATCGGGGCGGGCGCGGCCTCGGCGGGCGCGGCCTCGGCGGGCGCAGCCTCGGCGGGGGCGGGCGGCGCGGGGGCTGCCGGTTGCGCGCCGGCATCGGGCGCAGGGGCCTGGGGAACGGCGCCAGCGAGCAGCATGGCGGCGGGAATGGCGAGGAGGCCGGTCATGCGGCGCTTCCGCTGGTCTCGCTCATCGCAATCCTTCCACCCGGAGGGCCGGAAGGGCCCTCCTGTCAGTCCTGCGTCTAGCGACAGACACCGGCCTGTCGCAAGCGTAGAGCTTGGTTAAGAGCGGCGTGCGGCAAATCCGCGCGCCGCCCTAAAGTGCCGAAATGGCGAGGAAGCCGGGAATCGGACCATTCCAATCGCCCGGAGCGCTGGGAGCTTCGGCCGGGTCGCCGCGGCGGGGGCGGCGTTCGTCGCGCTGATAGTCGCGGGGCCGTTCCTCGCGGGCGCGCTCTTCGCGGCGGGGACGCTCTTCGCGGGCGGGACGCTCTTCGCGGTCCTCGCGGGTGCGACGGGCGCGGCTGGGGCGTTCCTCGCGCTCGCCCTCTTCGTCGCGGCTGCGGCTGCGGCTGGAGCGGCGGGGTTCCTCGCTTTCGGCGGCGGCATCTGGCGAATAGGTGAAGGAGGGGATCGAGGAGCCGGTCAGCTTCTCGACATTGGCGATGGCCTCGGCATCTTCCGGGGCGACGAAGGTGAATGCCCGGCCGGTGGCCCCGGCGCGGCCCGTCCGGCCGATGCGGTGGACGTAATCGTCCGGGTGCCACGGCGTGTCGAAGTTGAAGACGTGGCTGACGCCCTTCACGTCGAGGCCGCGGGCGGCGACGTCCGACGCAACGAGGATGTTGATGTCGCCCGCCTTGAACCGGTCAAGCTCGGCGATGCGCGAGGACTGGTCCATGTCGCCGTGGATCTCGCCAGCCGAAAAGCCGTGGCTCTTCAGGCTCTTGGCCAGTTCGCGCACAGTGGTCTTGCGGTTGCAGAAGACGATCGCGGTATTGACGTTGTCGCTCTTGAGCAGCTTGCGCAGCAGCTCGCGCTTGTGGCGCGTGCCGACATTGACCTTGTGCTGTGCGATATTGGTGTTGTTCGAGGCGGGGCGGGCGACCTCGATGTACTTGGGATTGGTGAGGAAGCGATCGGCCAGCTTCTTGATCGGCGGCGGCATGGTCGCCGAGAACAGCAGTGTCTGGCGGGTGGTCGGCAGCTTGGAGCAGATCGTCTCGATATCGGGGATGAAGCCCATGTCGAGCATGCGGTCGGCCTCGTCGATCACGAGCAGGTCGCAGCCGTTGAGGAGGATCTTGCCGCGCTCGAACAGGTCCATCAGGCGGCCCGGAGTGGCGATGAGGACGTCGACGCCTTCCTGGAGAGCCTTGACCTGATCGCCCATCTGCACGCCGCCGATGAGGAGCGCCATGCGCAGATCATGGTTCTTGCCGTACTTCTCGAAGTTTTCGGCGACCTGCGCGGCGAGCTCGCGGGTCGGCTCGAGAATCAGCGAGCGGGGCATCAGCGCGCGGCGGCGGCCGTGGGCGAGGATGTCGATCATCGGCAGCACGAAGGAGGCGGTCTTGCCGGTGCCGGTCTGGGCGATGCCGATGATGTCCTTCATCATCAGCACGGGCGGGATCGCCTGGGCCTGGATCGCGGTCGGCTCGGTATAGCCGGAGGTTTCCACGGCTTGGAGCAATTCGGGAGAGAGGCCGAGGTCGGCGAAGGTCATAGGGTTCTTGTGATCCGGGCAGTCAGGGAAATGCCGGATGATGAACCCGCGGTTTCCCGCAGGGCGCGGCCGTCCGGCCGGTTACGCCGGCAAATGCCACGGCGAAACTGAGGGCCCCTAGGCGCAAGCGGGGCGGAAAGTCAAGAATTACGCGGCGCCGGGGCGGGGCGCCCGCGCGTTATTCGTCGTCGTCGCCGAGGACGACGATCTGGCTCAGCTTGCCCACGCTGCAATTGGCGCCCGAACGGGCCAGCAGCTTGTCCCGCCCGGCGCAGACCATGCCGTCACTGGTGCGCTCGACCAGGAAGCCGGAGTAGTAGTCGCGGGCGCGGCAGCCCTTTTGCAGCGTGGCGCTGAGGATGCGCTGGTCGCGCAGGAACAGCAGGAGCCGGTTGCCGTCGGGCTGGACCCCGGCGATCGCGCCGACCGGCAGGCACTGGGCAGTGCGGCGCTCGATCGTGCGGGGGGCGCGATTGACGCTGTCGAACGGCGAGAACAGGCCGCGGCGCGGATCGATCGCGGGGCCGCGGGCGGGCCCCGGCGAGATGCGGATGATCACCCGCTGTTCGATCCGCACTTGCTGCGCCGGGGCGGCCTCGCGCAGTTCGCGCTGGGCATCCTCGAACGAGCGCCAGCCGCCCTGCCCCTCACCCCGCTCCGGAGCGGCCAGAGCGGCGAGCGTGAGCTCGGCGCTGTCGGACGCATCGACCGCCACGACCCGGTCGCCGGCGGCGTCCGGCACGCCTGACAAGGTGACCGGGAGCACGGCAAGCGCCGGTGCAATCAGGCCAACCAGCGGGTTCATCGTGGGATCGGGTCTCCTGGTCGGTTGCAGGCAGCAATGAAACGGGCGGTATGCTATCCGGCATAGCCCGGGCGGTTGAACAGTCGCTTAACTTGGCGAGCCTAGGCGGCGTGAACAAATCCCACAACGCCACGGTGGCTGTGGAATTGTCCACGCCGCCTGGCGCGATGGCGGGACTTGCCAAGCGCCGGAATGGGGGCCGGCGGCTCTGGAAGGCCCCGACGGGCTGTGGCATAGGCCGCGCCATGGTCGCCGAACGCTCACCCGCCGCCTTCCTTGCCGCCGCTGCCGCCCTGCTTGGCCCGCGCGGGTTGACCGCGGATCCGGACCTCGTCGCGCCCTGGCTGACTGACTGGCGCGGGCGCTTCACCGGCACATCCCTGGCCCTCGCCTCGCCGGCTTCGACCGAGGAGGTCGCCGCCCTGGTACGGCTCTGCGCCGAACATGGCGTGCCGATCGTACCGCAGGGCGGCAATTCGGGCATGTGCGGGGGAGCGACGCCCGACGCGGGCGGCGGCTCGCTGCTGGTCTCGCTGCGGCGGATGGACCGGGTGCGCGGGCTCGACGTCGAAGCGCGGCGGATCACCTGCGATGCGGGCATGATCCTCGAAAACCTCCACCACGCCGCCGAGGCGGAAGGGCTGCGCTTCCCGCTGACGCTCGGCGGCAAGGGCACAGCCACGGTCGGCGGGCTGATCTCCACCAACGCCGGGGGCACCCAGGTGCTGCGCCATGGCTCGATGCGGGCGCAGGTACTGGGGATCGAGGCCGTCCTTCCCGACGGCAGCATCTACGACGCGCTGACCCCGCTGAAGAAGGACAACCGCGGCTTCGATCTCAAGCAGCTGCTGATCGGCTCGGAAGGAACGCTGGGGATCGTCACCGCCGCGACCCTTGCGCTGGTGCCGGCCGTGGCCGAGCGGGTCGTGGCCTGGTGCGCGGTGCCAAGCTTGCAGGTCGCCCGCCAGCTGCTGCTCCATTGCGACAATGCGCTGGGCGTGCTGCTCGAAGGCTTCGAGGTCATGCCCCAGGCAAGCATCGACGCAGTGCTGAACTACCTGCCGGCGGCGCGAGCGCCGCTGGAGGGCGCGCACGCCTGGCATGTCCTGATAGAGGCCGTGGCCGACAAGGCCGCCGCAACGACCCTGCGCGGCCGGGTGGAAGCGGCGATCGCCGGAGCCTTCGAGGCAGGCCTCGTCGAGGACGCGGTATTTTCCGCCAACGAGAGCCAGGCCGAGGCCTTCTGGACCCTGCGCGATTCGGTGGCCCCGGCCGAGCGGGCCAAGGGCCCGGCGGTGCAGCACGACATCTCGGTGCCGGTGGAACGGATGCCCGATTTCGTGGATCACGCCTCGGCCCGGGTCGAAGCAGCCTTTCCCGGGGTGGAGGCGATCGCTTTCGGGCACCTGGGCGACGGAAATGTCCACTTCCACGCGATTGCCCCGACGGGCGCCGACTATGTCACCTGGCAGGAAACAACGGGCAAGGAAATCTCCCTTCTGGTGAACGACATGGTCACCGAATGGGGCGGTTCGATCTCGGCCGAGCACGGGATCGGCCAGCTCAAGATAGGCGAGCTGGAACGGCTGGGCGATCCGGTAGCGCTGGCGCTGATGCGCGCGGTCAAGCAGGCGCTTGACCCGCGCGGCCTGCTGAACCCGGGCAAGCTGGTGCGCACCGACGGTTGAGCGGTGAACCCGGCCTGGGTGGCCTTGCGCGGCGGGGGCCCAGCGCCTAAAGCCGGCGGCCTTGCCCGGCATGACGAGAGATGCGGCCGGGCCAGCCCATTTCGGCCCGCCGCGGCGCGCCCAACCGGAGAGTGACCAATGGCCAGCGCGCCGCAAGCCAACCTGCCCATCTTCTATCAGGACCTGATGCCGCTCAACAGCCGCGACCACGCGGGCTGGAAGAGCCGGACGACCGACAAGGCTCCCTGGCTGGCTGGTTTTCATGCCGTGCCGCTGACGGTCGAGGAATTCCCCACCGCCGCGCGCCACTTCCCGATCATCTTCTCCTCGGGCGACAACCCGGTGCCGCTGGCGCTGCTGGGCCTCAATGAAGGCGTGAACGTGTTCGTCGACGACGAAGGCAAGGTGACCGAGAACATCTACATCCCGGCCTATGTCCGCCGCTATCCCTTCCTCCTCGCCAAGCTGACCCCCGAGACCGACGAGCTTTCGCTGTGCTTCGATCCGACCAGCGACCTCGTCGGCGAGTTCGCCGAGGGCAATGCCCTGTTCGATGGCGACCAGCCGAGTGAAGGCACCAAGGCCTTGCTGGGCTTCTGCGAGCAGTTCGAGCAGGCCGGGATGAAGACCCAGGCCTTCGTGGAGGAACTGACCAAGCACAAGCTGCTGATGGATGGCGAAGTGGCGATCCAGCAGGAAGGCGTGGAGGCGCCGTTCGTCTATCGCGGCTTCCAGATGATCAACCAGGAAGTCCTGCAGGAGATGCGCGGCGACGTGCTGCGCGGGTGGAACCAGAGCGGCCTGCTACCGCTGATCTACGCTCACCTGTTCTCGCTCGAATTGATTCGCGAAATCTTCGCGCGCCAGGTTGCAGCGGGCAAGGGCCCGGTCCCCGCGCCGGCCGCCTGAGACCTGGAGGGGCCGGCGCGGGGCCGGCGCGGGCGCGCCGGCTGAGCCCGGATTCCGGGAGTTTGCGGCGTTCGCCGTGGGCATGGCGCGGGCTGTCTCGCAGGGCGCACAGCCCGGCGATTGCGGTTGAATTTTTTTCTGGGGTGCGCTATATCGGCAACACCTGATCGGTGCTTCCCTCATGGCCCGGTCGGGTTGGTGCACTTGTTGCACCTCCTCCCTGAACCTTGGCCACCTCGTGCGATTGCACGAGGTGGTTTTTTATGTGCGCTTGCGGCCCGCAGCCGGACGGGGGAACCGGGGCGCTATTCAGCGGCCTCCGCCCAGCCCTGCAGGCCGCTGCCGCGCCCGCCCTGCCGGCCCATCGCGGCAACTTCCGCGGCAAGCGTTCGCACCAGCCCGGCGAGGTGTTCGGCCATGGCGGCAAAGCCCGGGCCGGGTTCGAGCAGATCGGCATCGAGATAGCGCGAGCGGTCGATCTCCAGCTGGAAGGCGTGGACTCCTCGCCGCGGATTGGCGTGGGTGTCGAGCGCGTGGCCGCCGGCATAGGGGCGGTTGTGCGCAGCTAGCCGGCCACCCTGAGCGAACCAGGCGAACGCCAGCGCGGTGAGCGTGCCGGCGCAGCTGGCGCCGAACCGGTCACCCACGACGAACTCCGGAGCAGCGGCGCTGCCGCGCAGCGCGACCGGCGGCATCGAATGCAGATCGAGCAGCAGGGCCGCACCCCAACGCTTGCGCAACCGCGCCAGCTGGCGGGCGAGCGCCTCGTGATAGGGCCGGTAAACCTGGGCGATCCGGGCTTCCAGCTCGCTGCGGCGGTGGGGGTGCTTCCACAGCTCGCCGACGCCGGGCAGGCGGCGGGGCACAATGCCGAGACCGCCAGCGGCGCGCGCGCCCGGCGGGGGGGCCGGCCGCTCCGCCTCGCCCGCCTCGCGCACGAACATCGACCAGTCGACATCGTCGGGCGCGCGGTTGAGATCGATCATCGCCCGGGGCGCCTGGGCCACCAGCAGGGATGCCCCGGTCCGCGCGGCAACGGCCTCGCCCAGCCGGTCAACCATGCGGTCTTCCAGGCGCAGGGCGGCGTGGGCGGGGTTGCGCAGGCGCTCGCCCACCTCGCCCGGATAATGTCGCCCGGCGTGGGGCACGGCGATGAGCACCGGGATGGCCGAGGGTTCGCGCGCGGAGAGCACCCAGGCCGGCACCTCATCAAGCCCGGGAATGGCTCCACCGCTGGCGGAGTGGATTCCCGGTCGTGGCAGAATTTTCGAATCCCGGTCGGACGGCAGCGCAGGCATGGCCTCAGGCTGGACCGGCATCGGGGCCATGTCAAAGGGAGTTGCGCCTTTCGCAGTGTGGCGAACGACAATTTCTTAACGGGTTGCGCTTAAAGGAATCGCTCGGTCGCCAGACGGCAGCCGCATGAAAAGACCAGCTTAATCAAAGGCGCCCATGATCCGCATCCTTCTTGCCGAAGACGAAGACGCCATGCGGACCTACCTCGCACGGGCGCTGGAGAACGCAGGGTACTCGGTCGCCTCGGTGGACCGCGGGACGGCGGCCCTGCCCCTGCTTCAGGAAGAACATTTCGACCTGCTGCTCTCCGACATCGTCATGCCCGAGATGGACGGCATCGAACTGGCCCAGCGCTGCGCAGAGGTGAGCCCGGCGACCAAGGTCATGTTCATCACCGGCTTCGCCGCCGTGAGCCTCAAGGCCAGCCGCGAGGCCCCTCAGGCCAAGGTGCTGTCGAAGCCCTTCCACCTCAAGGACCTGGTCATGGAAGTCGACCGCCTGTTCAGCGCGCCGGGCAGCCTGCAGATCTGAGAGGCTTTGTTGGTGCGCCCACCGCATCCGTGGAGGGCTTGCGGCAATACGGACCGCCACCTTTTGACATTCACCCAAAACACTCCTTGATTTGCCCCCACCTGCCCGGTAAAGGCGCCCTCCTGCCCCGCCGTGAGGCGAGGCTGCTCGAATGGATCGGGCGTATAGCTCAGTGGTAGAGCACTGTGTTGACATCGCAGGGGTCGCAAGTTCAATCCTTGCTACGCCCACCATTCGAAAAGCCCGCCAATCGCAAGGTTCGGCGGGCTTTTTCATGCCATGCGCCAGGTGGAATAAAGGAATGCCCCCGTCCGGCGCCATTGCCATCGGCACGACCTTACTGCATCCTGCGAGCGGATAAACGGCGGCAGGCCTGACGGGCCTCAGCGCGCCGCGCATGGGAGAGCAAGCATGGATCTGCACGGCAAGCGCTACATCGTGACCGGAGGCGCGAATGGCATGGGGGCGGCGGTGGTCGGCGCCCTCGTCAGCGCGGGGGCGGGTGTGGCGAGCATCGACGTGGCGGCAGAGCAAGGCGCGCAGGTGGTCGAGCGGGCCAACGGCGCGGGGCCGGGAGCGGCGACCTTCCACCGGTGCGACGTCTCGCAGCGGGACGAGGTAGCGGCGGCCTTCGCCGCAGCCGTGGCGGCGCTGGGCGGGCTGGACGGACTGGTCCACGCGGCCGGGATCGAAGATGCCTGCCCGCCGGAAAATCTCACCGATGAGCGGTGGGACCGGACGATCGCGGTCAACCTCACCGGAACCTTCCTGACCAACCAGGCGGCCTATCCGCACCTCAAGGAAGGCGGCGGGGTGATCCTCAACTTCGCCTCGGACACGGCCCTGATCCCCTATTCGTGGAGCGCCCACTATGCGGCGACCAAGGGGGCCGTGGTGGCCTGGACGCGCAGTATCGGCGCAGCCTGGGGCAAGCACAATATCCGCGCCAACTGCATGGTCCCGGCGATCCGCACCCCGATGTACGATGCTCACTGCGCCCAGATGACCCCCGAAGAAATGGCCCAGCACCGCAAGGACCTCGCGCAGCGCCTGATGATTCGGGGCGAATTCGGCGACCCGGCGCGCGACCTTGCCCCCGTCGTCCTGTTCATGCTGAGCGACGGCGCGTCCTACATCACCGGACAGCTGATCTCGGTGAACGGCGGGGTCGGCGTGACGCGCTAGGCCCTATTTCAGCCAGGTGGAAGGCTGCGATCAGATGGTGCGGCCGGCCCCGACCGGTTCGGCGGGCAGGACCACGCAGGTGTAGACCGCCGTTTCGGTGCCATCGTTGCGCCAGGAATGGATCACTCCACGATCGACACAGACGTCCCCTGCTCGCAGCGTCACCTCGCCTTCCTCCAGCAGGAGGGTCATCGAGCCGGAAATCATCGTGATGTAGTCGACCGTGTCGGTGGCGTGCCAGAACGCCTCGGCCCCGGGAGGCATGCGCACCAGCAGGAACAGCGAGCCGCCGCCGTGAAGCAGTTCGGTCGCATAGGGCGGCGCGCTGTCCTGCGCCCCTGCATTGGACGCGGGCAATGTGGGCGTATGCCAGATGACGACAGGCTGCCCCGCCGCCATGGGCTCGTCGATGATCGCGGCGCTCCGGCCCGCGGTCCCGGGCCCGGAAACGACGCGCCGGGGAAGCGCCCCGGGTGCGTCTGCGGGCCGGCCCGTCACCAGACCAGCGGCACTTCCTGGAGGCCGTAGGTAAAGCCCCGCTTGGACGTGACCCGTCGATCCGGATCAAGGTGGAACTGCGGGATGTGGCGGAGGAATTCCTCGTAGCCGACCCGCATCTCCAGCCGCGCCAGGTGCGAGCCGACGCAGCGATGCGGGCCGACGAAGAAGCCCATATGGGTTTCGCCTTCGCGCTCGATGTCCACGGTGAGCGGGTCGTCGAATACCTTGGGATCGATGTTCGCCCTGGGCGAGCAATAGAGCAGGCGATCGTACTTCTTGAGCTGGACGCCGTAGAATTCGCAGTCGCGGGTCACGAAGCGCCAGTTCTGAACGATCGCATAGCGGCGGACGAGCTCTTCAACGGCATCGGGAATCAGCGACGGATCGGCCCGCAGGCGGCTTTGCAGCGCCTGGTCCTGGGCAAGGTGATAGATGCCGAAGCCCAGAGTGTTGACGACAGTGTCGAGGCCGGCCGCGAAGAGCTGGAAGCAGTACGAAAGCATTTCGTCATGAGTGATCTCGCGGTCGTAAATCCTGGTGTCGAGCAGCTTGCTGATCAGGTCGTCCTCGCGCTTCACCCGGCGCTCGTTGACCGTGACGGCGCAGACCTCCTTCACCCTGTCGACGACCGCCTCGCGCTGCTGCGGATCAGGTGTCTCGAAGATGAGGGCGACGAGATCGCGGAATTCGGCGGCGCGCTCAACCGGCAGGCCGAGCAGCTTCAGGAATACGATGACGGGCAGCGGCTCGGCGAAGGCCGTCACGGCGTCGCCCTTGCCTTTGGCAAGCAGATCGGCCGAAAGTTTGGCCGCCAGCTCCCTGATGCCCTTTTCCATGGCATTGATGGTGGCCGGGGTCAGAGCACTGACGAGCGGCGCGCGGAACGCGGCATGGTCAGCGCCGTCGAGATTGACCGGTATGGCGCCCTGGACGTCCTTCAAGGCCGGGATGATACGCGGATCGTTTGCGAACGTTTCGGGGTCCCGGGCCATGTCATAGACGGCCTGGTAGTCCCCGACCATCCAGTACCCGCCATCGCGCGGAGTCCAGAACAGCGGGCCATGCTCGTCGAACAGCCTGGAAACCGTTTCCGGCATGCGCAGCGAAGGGTCATTGTCGCTGTCGAGCACCGCATCGTAGTTGACGTAAAGGTGATCCGGCACGTGATCCGGCTTCGGCGCCAGGGTGGCAGCTTCCATCTTGCTTCTCTCCGCTTTTATTATCAGGTCCGCCCGACGCGACCGTCAGACAGATGACCTGTCATTTTCTGAAAACATAACATCAAATCTGGCGCAGGGTCACCTGGCCAGTTCATTCCTCCGGCACGAGGGTGACGGCAAGGCCCTCATGCTCGGGCTCCATGGTCATCTGGCAGGAAAGCCGCGATCCTTCCGCCCGGTACTGTGAATCTTCCAGCAGATCGCTTTCATCACCCTGGGCCGCGCCAACGCGTTCGCGCCACTCCGGCGCGACGATCACATGGCAGGTGGCACAGGCGCAGGCGCCGCCGCACAAGGCCAGCAGTTCATCGCCCAGCTCGCTGCGGAGGCCCTCCATCAAAGTGAGGCCAGCCTCGACGGCAACAGTCGTCTCGGCCCCATCGAGCCGGGTCACGCGAATCTCTGGCATCACCACCTCCGTTACAAATCTACTTCTTCGTCACACAATTTGCAACAATTCCGATATGTGTTCCTCGCTGACGGGAAACAGCGCAGCCACCTGCCGCCGACATGCTTCAAGCCTTGCAAGCGGTACAGTGCTTCGCGATACATCCCGAATGGCGGAACGGAATTGCCGATTCTGTTCCGCCTTTGGTGCACTTGAGCGGGGTGATTCCACCTCGTCATTGCGGTAAGTCATCGTAGAACCAGCTCCGGCGCAGACCGGCTCGCGGTGGGAGAAGAAGATGAGCGAAGGTGTGAACGGCAGACGGCTTGTGGTCACCGGGGCAGCGGGCGGTATCGGCAGCGGCGTGTTGCGCGGCCTCGCCGCTCGCGGCGCGCGACTTGCGGCGATCTACAACAGTACGGGCCCCACGGGCGACCTGGAGCCCTTGGCGACCTGGTTCCAGTGCGATCTGGCTGACCGTGAGGCCGTGTTCGCGACCTTCGAGCAGGCGGCGCAGGCGCTTGGCGGGATCGACGGGCTGGTCAATATCGCCGGCAAATGGGCCCCCGGACCGGCGGACGAGATCGACGGCGCCCAGATCGACCAGGCTATCGCAATGAACCTCAAGTCGGCAATCTTCAGCAACCAGGCGGCCTGCCGGATCATGCGGCGCCAGGGCGGCGGGGGCCGGATCGTCAACTTCGGTTCGGTCGAGGGCATCGAAGGCAATGTGCTGTCGCCGGCCTATGCCACCTCTAAGGCCGCGGTCCACGGCTGGACCCGCTCGGCGGCCCGCAGCTGGGGTCAGTACGAGATCACCGTCAACAGCATTGCCCCGATGATGCACACCCCGCCTTACGACCGCGTGCGGTCGATGCTGACCCCGCAGCAACTCGGGGACCATGAGCGCGATCTTGAACGACGCATGCCCATCGGCGCGAAACTCGGCGATCCGGAGCAGGACTGTACGCCAACGGTGGCCTACCTGATGAGCGAGGGATCGCGGTTCGTGACCGGCCAGCTCATTTCCGTCGACGGCGGCTTCCGCATGATCGGCGCGTAACGACACAATCCAGGAGCGGACAGGCAGCCTGAACACCCCCTGCCCGCGACCCGACTAAGCAGAAGAGGATAGCATCGTGCAACTACTGAAGAACCCGGGCGCACTCTACATCGGCGGCGAATGGGTCAATGTCGACGGGCGCGAGGCCGTGATCAATCCGGCCGACGAGAGCCTGATCGCCGAAGCGCCGGTGGGCGACGCCACGCACGTCGATGCCGCCGTGGCCGCGGCTTATGAAGCCTTCACCAACGGGCCGTGGCCGCGCATGTCGGCACAGGAGCGCCAGAAGATCCTCGGCGCCTTCCTCGATGCGATCGAGCGGCGCAAGGACTGGCTGATCGATCTGATCACCGCCGAAGCGGGATCGATCATCAGCAACTCGCGCGGGCTGCTCTACGGCATCACGATGAAGCATGCCCGGCACACGCTGTCGATCATGACCCGGCCCGCCCAGACGCCGTTGCAGATCGAGCTGACCCCGGCCGCCGACGGCACGACCGTCATGGGCTCGAGCCTTATCTCGCGCGAGCCGGTGGGCGTGGTGGCGGCGATCACGCCCTACAACGCACCCTTCCTGGTGAACCTCGGCAAGATCTTCCCGGCCATGGCCGTTGGCTGCACGGTGGTGCTCAAGCCGTCGAACTACACCCCGTTCGAGGCGCTGTTCCTGGGCGAGATCGCTGATGAAGTGGGCCTGCCCAAGGGCGTGCTCAACGTGGTGAACGGCGGCGTCGACGTGGGTACCGCCCTCACCACCGACCGCCGGGTCGACCTGGTATCGTTCACCGGCTCCGACGCGGTTGGCGCTGCCATCCAGGCCCAGACGGCGCCGACGCTCAAGCGGCTGCTGATGGAGCTTGGCGGCAAGTCGGCCCTGATCGTGCGCCCGGATGCGGACCTCAACCTGGCGGCCGCGAGCGGCGTGGGCGGCTTTACCGTCCAGTGCGGCCAGGGCTGCGCGCTGCTGACGCGCCACATCGTGCACAACTCGATCCGCGCCGAATATGTTCAGAAGCTCAAGCAAATCGCCGAGGCGGTAAAGGTCGGCAGCCCGACCGATCCGTCGACGCAGATGGGCCCGCTGATCCGCGATGCGGCCCGCGCGCGGACCGAGCGCTATGTCGACATCGCCCTGTCGGAGGGCGCGCGTCTGGTGACCGGCGGCAAGCGGCCCGACGGCCTGGATCGGGGCTTCTACTACACCCCGACCCTGTTCGATAACGTCGAGAACTCCTTCCGGATCGCCCAGGAAGAAGTGTTCGGGCCGATCGGCGTGGTGGTCGGCTATGACACCGACGAGGAGGCGATCCGCCTCGCCAACGACAGCGATTTCGGCCTCGGCGGCGGCGTGTTCTCGCGCGATACGGGCAAGGCCTACCAGATGGCGCTGCAGATCCGCGCCGGGGGCGTCACGATCAACGGCGGCGCGGGCACGATGACCAGCGACGCTCCGTTCGGCGGGATCAAGCGCTCGGGGTACGGCCGCGAATACGGGATGATGGGGCTCGACGAGTTCACCTATGCCAAGACCATCGCCTATCGCGCCTTCTGAAGATCGGCGGCGGGAACGCTCCGTCGGAACGGAGATGTTCCCCCCGGATCGGCAAGGTGATCTGCAGCAGGCGGGCACGAAACGCAAAACGGCCCGGGCGCACAACGCCCCGGGCCGTTTTGTTGACCGTTGCCGGACGGGCGGTTAGGCGTCCCAGACCAGCGGGAGCGAGCGGAAGCCGACCACGCGGCCGCCCATGATCTGCGGCGGATGTTCGGGATCGAGCCGGAAGTCCGGGAGCCGCGCCAGCATCTCTTCGTAGAGGACGCGCAGTTCCACGCGGGCGAGGTGCGAGCCGACACAGCGGTGCACCCCGGTGTAGAAGGCCATGTGCGGATTGTTCTCACGCTCCATGTTGAACACCTCCGGCTTGTCGAACTCGCGCGGATCGAGATCGCCCGCCGAGAGCATGAGCATCACGCGTTCGTCCTTCTTGAAGGTGACGCCGAAGGCTTCATGGTCCTTGGCAATGCGGCGGCCCGGCAGGGTGAAGGTGTAGCGCCGCAGGATTTCCTCCATCGCGTCCGGGATCCGCGAGGGGTCGGCACGAAGCTGCGCCTGCAGGTCCGGGTGGGAGGCGAGGTGACGGATGCCGTAGCACATGCCGTTCATCACGGTATCCAGACCGCCGATCATCAGCAGCAGGCAGTAGCCGCGCATTTCATCGTCGGTGACCGGGCGCCCGGCGATCTTCTCGTCGAGCAGGACGCTGATCAGGTCGTTCCTGCGCTCCCGCTTGCGGTCTTCGACGATGGCCATCATTGCGGCGAGCGACTGCTGGACGGCATTGGCGCGCACCGTCATGTCGGGCGTATTGATGATATCAAGCACCCACTGCCGGTACCTGGGCATTTCGTCGAGCGGCAGGCCCATCACCTTCATGAAGATCAGCACCGGCAGGGGTTCGGCGATATCCCGCGCGAAATCGCAGTGGCCGTGGTTCCGGACCTTCTCGATCAGTTCGACGGCGAGAGCGCGGATCTCGTCCTGCAGGGCCATCATCCGCTGCGGCGAAAAGGCCTTGCCCAACGGTTCCCGATAGACCGCGTGTTGCGGCGGATCGTCGTTGATGGGGTGCAGGTGCACCTCTTCCTCGATCCGCGGAATCGACTGGCTGGTGCTGGAGAACACCTCCGTATTGCGAGAGGCGTCGAACAGTTCGCGGTGACCGGCAAGGACCCAGTGCCCGCCGTTGCGCGGGGTCCAGAACACCGGGTGCTCCCGCGCGAGCCGCGCCGCCAGGGCATGCGGATCGGCGCAGGACAGGTCGGCGTAGAAATCGAAATCGACCACCTTGTCCGCAGCTATGTGGCTGGGGCGGTCCATCACCAGGTCATTGCTCATCACGAACCTCTCACCATCTCGTCGCCGTGACGGGCTGCGCGGGGGCACCGAACATCGCGGGCGCCGGAAGATTCGCCTTCCGGTCTGGCTCTTGTGTATAGCGAGCGGCTGCCGCAAACAAGGCGTAAACGGAACGTATTGACAAGTTTGTTCCTGCTTATGGCACGCGATAGCCATTCGGGTGCCTACCCGATCAATAACGGAGGAGATGCAGATGCCGACCATGAGGGCCGTGACGGGCACTTCGCTAAGTGAGGACGGCTACGCCATCGAGGAGCAGGAACTGCCCGAGCCAGGCGCCGGGCAGGTGCGGATCCGGGTGAAGGCGACAGCCCTGTCGCACGCCGACGCGCTGGTCGCCTTCGGTCGCTACCAGGTCCGCCCGCAGGTGCCGTTCGTGCCCGGCTCCGAATTCTCCGGCGTGATCGACGCTCTCGGCGACGAGGGCACGGGCAGCTGGCAAGTGGGCGACCGCGTGAGCGGACGCGCTTTCGGCGGCACCCTGGCGGAATATGCGGTGGTCGGCACCGGACAGATCCGGCGCCTGGCGGACGGGGTGGACTTCGTGGCCGGCGCCCGCTCGCGCGTCGACTATGCCACGGCCTTGCTGGCGCTGAAGGATCGTGCTGCCCTGCGCGCCGGCGAGGCGGTGCTGGTGCTCGGCGCGGCGGGCGGGGTTGGCATGGCCGCCGTCCAGCTGGCCCGGCACATGGGCGCATTCGTGATCGGCGCGGCCTCGACCGAGGCCAAGCGCGCGGCGGTGCTCGCGGCCGGGGCCGACGCGGCGATCGACTACCGGCAGGAGGGCTGGCGCGACGAACTGCGCCGCGTGCTTGGCGAGCGCCCGCTCGGTGTGGTGTTCGATCCGGTGGGCGGCGAGGCGTTCGAACCTGCCTTCCGCAGCCTCGGCTGGGGCGGGCGACATCTCGTCATCGGCTTTGCCTCCGGCACGATCGGCCGGCTGCCGGCCAACCTGCCGCTGCTCAAGGGAGCGGCGCTGGTCGGCGTCGATGTCCGGCAGTTCGGCATCTTCGAGCCGGCAGCGGCGAGCGCCAACGAGATCGTGCTCGACGAGCTGCTCGACAGCGGCGCGATCCGCCCGCTGCCGGGCCCGACCTTCGCCTTCGCCGACTTCACGGCCGCCCTCACCGCAGCGGCCGACGGCTCGGGCAGCGGGCGGGTCGTCGTCGAGATCGGGAACGGCTGAAGAGTTGGCCCGCAAACCATCGCATGGGCGATGCAGTGCCAGTGTAATTGGAGGTTGCGCGCCGGGCGCGAGCGTATCACCATCGTCCCATGATGAGAGGACCTGACCTGGGACCCATCGGCGTATGGTCGATGGAACTGCGCCGCGCCGATCGGGCTGAAGCCCGCGAGGCCGCGAACGAACTGGACGAACTCGGCTTCGGCGCGATCTGGATGCCCGGCGGCATGGACGCGCACGAAATCCTCGACGACGTCTCGGACATGCTGGCGCACACCCGGCGGGCCGTGATAGCCACCGGGATCATCAACATCTGGACCACCACCCCCGAAATGGTCGGAACCTGGTGGCGCACACTTTCCGCCAGTGATCGCGGCCGGGTGCAGCTGGGCGTCGGGGTCAGCCATGGGCCGGCGATACCCGAGTACAACAAGCCGTTGTCGCACATGCGGGCCTATCTCGACGCGCTCGACGCCCAGGGAATTCCGCCTCACAACCGTTGCATCGCCGCGCTCTCGCCCAAGATGCTGGAGCTTTCCGCGACGCGCACGGCGGGCACCCATCCCTACAACGTGCCGGTCGAGCATACGTCCTATGCGCGGGCGCTGATCGGCCCTGATGCGTTGCTGGCGCCAGAAGTCGGGGTCATTCTTGAAGAGAATCCCGACCAGGCGCGGGCCAAGGCCCGGGCGTGGCTGCAGCTCTACATGCGCCTGCCGAACTATCGCAATAACTGGATGCGCTTCGGCTTTTCCGAGGAGGAAGTTGCCGCCGAGAGCGACCGGCTGATCGATGCCCTGTTCGTCTGGGGCAGCAACGAGCGCATCGCCGAGGGGGTGCGCCGCCACCTCGATGCAGGGGCAGACCACGTGAACGTGCAGGTGGTCGACGGGCCGATGAACTTCACCTCCCTGCCGCGCGAGCATTGGCGCAGACTGGCCGCGATCCTGCTCTGAGGTGGCTGCCGCCTCCCCCGCTCAGCGCTCGGTATAGATCCACATAACCGTGCTGGCGCGGTCAATGGCATCGCTCATCGTCATCTTGCCCCCCGTGACCCGGCTCACGAGTTCCTTGAGGACGGTGGCGGGATCATCGGCCTCGATGTCGTAGATGGCCATGTAGGGCGAGCCCTCGCCCATGGAGAGGGGGCTGCGGTCATACCGCCGCCCGCCGGTGATCCCGGGAATGTCACAGACCTCTGGCAGGTGCACCTCATCGTACCAGCGATTGTACTCGGCGTCGCGCCCTTCGACGGGGCGGGACAAGGCGACGAGGACGGACTTGGCCATGGGTATCTCCACTAGCGGGCAGCGTTGCGCGGGAGAAAAGCGCAGGGCCGTGACCAACGCAAGTTACCGCGGTGGTCGAGCGCGGATGTGATCGCGCAGGCTCCGGGGTAAAATACTATCCGACACATGTCCGATATGCGCGTCACATGGCTCGCAATGCGCGGGCGAATGGTTCTAGTGTGTTGCGACGCCCAGCCTCCCGGAGGCTGCGCCAGTGGAGAATGCCCTTGCCTGAAGCCATCACGTCCCACCAGCCACCCCAGCTGACCGCGCAGGACTGCGCGCCCCTGTTCAAGCCGCTGACCGTCGGCAAGCTCGACCTGCGCAGCCGGCTGGTAATGTCGGCCATGACCCGCCTGTTCGCGAAGGAAGGCGCCCTGCCGCCGGAAGCCGCCGAATATTATGCCCGCCGGGCGCGGCACGGCGTGGGCCTGATCATCACCGAGGCGACCACGGTCGATCACGAGGTGGCGCACTACACCGGCACCGAACCCTACATGTTCGGCGAGGGCCCGCTGGAAAGCTGGCGGCGCGTGGTCGAGCGCGTGCACGAGGCCGGCGGGGCGATCTTCCCGCAGCTGTGGCACACCGGGCTGGACCGGCAGTGGCGCACGACGCCCAACCCCGAGGCTGATTCGATTTCCGCCATGGCGATCAGCAGCCGCAATCTGTTTCCGGCGGGGCCGGACGGCAAGATCGACACCGGCGGACGCAAGGCGCGCGCGGCGACCGAGGAAGACCTCGCCGACGTGATCGCCGCATTCGGCCGCTCGGCCGCCCATGCCAAGGCAGTCGGCTTCGACGGGATCGCCATCCACGGCGGCCACGGCTACCTGATCCACCAGTTCGCCTGGGAGCGCAGCAACCAGCGGACCGACGCCTGGGGCGGCTCGATCTCCGCGCGCGGCCGGCTGGGCGTGGAGATCGTCAAGGAAATCCGCCGCCAGGTGGGCGAAGGCTTCCCCATCGCCTTCCGCTTCTCGCAGTGGACCGGGTGGGACTACAAGGCCCACGTCGCCGCCGATCCGGCGGAGCTGGAGGTGTTCCTCGGCCCGCTGGCCGACGCCGGGGTGGATCTCTTCGACGCATCGACCCGCCGCTTCTGGGAGCCGGCCTTCCCCGGCTCGGACCTGAACCTTGCCGGCTGGGCGAAGAAGCTGACCGGGCGCCTGGGCATGACGGTCGGCTCCGTGGGCCTCGGCGGCGCCCTGTCGGTGAAAAACAACAAGAACGAGAAGAATCCCACATCGCTCGAGCATATGCCACGCCTGCTCGAGATGCTGAACCGCGGCGATTTCGACCTCGTCGGTGTCGGCCGGGCGCTGCTCGCCAATCCCGATTGGGCTCAGATCATCCGCGAGGGCCGCTGGTCGGACCTTTCGGACTACGATGCCGTGGAAGTCGCGCAGGCCCTTGTTTGACGACAGCGAATGGCCAGGGGCAGGACCCTAGGCCAACCACGATTTGCGAGGTAGGTCGACGAGTTATGTCGGGGCCAGTCAAGACCGCGCCACGCCTGCGTAATGCCGCGCAGACGCGCGCCCGCATTCTTTCGGCCGCCCAGCTGGCATTCTCCAGCAGGGACTATTCGCAGGCGAAGGTCAGCGAGATTGCGGCGGAGGCCGGTGTGAACCAGGCCCTCGTGATCCGCTATTTCGAATCCAAGGAGAAGCTGTTCGAGACCGCCCTGATCGCTGCGATCGAGCAGCGCCAGAGCGAGAGCGGCGTGCGCAATGACCGGAGTCGCTTCGGCGAGGGCATTGCTGAGCAGATGATCGAGCTCGAGTGGTCCGGCCCCAATCCCCTCGCCATGGCCGTTCACGCCGCCTCCAACCTCCAGACCCGCGCGATCGCCACGACGCTCATGTCGTCGCGCATCGTTGCCGACCTGGCCGAATGGCTGGGCGAGGAAGAGGCCGCGATCCGGGCGACCGAGGTCCTCGCCATGTGCGCGGGCCTGTTCACCTACCGGCGCCTGCTGCCGCTCGACCCTCTGCAGGGCGATCTCCACCCCGATTTCCGCCGCTGGTTCGTGGCCACTGTCCAGGCGATCATCGACCGCGAGCCGGAGATGTAAATTGCACCGCGAAGATGCAGGAGTAGCGGTAAACCGGATGCTGACCGTCACAGGTGACGGTCAGCCCGGCCCACAGGCCTCGGGTCAGGCGGGCTCGAAGTTCGGCAGGGACCAGCCGTCGCGGATGTCGGTCCAGACCACCTTCACGCACATGCCGATCTCGATCGCATCGGCATCACCGATGAAGTTCCCGATAAGGCGCGAACCCGCGCCCTGGGTGCCGTCAGGCTCGACAATCACCGGCACGTAGACGAAATCCGGCACGTCCGGGTAGGGCGACTTGGTGCAGACCGCGAAACTGAACACGGTCCCCGTACCCGGCAGGGTCGGCCATTCCACCTTCTCGCTCTGGCACTCCGGGCAGAACGCGGTCGGCGGGAGGCGGCAGAAGCCGCAATCCGCGCACTTGCACGTCGTCAGCCGATGTTCCTTGGCCGCCTCCCAGTAGGGTTCGGTGAGGGTATCGGTCGTGATCGAAATCCTGTCGCCGGGCAGGGCCACGGCTTGTCCGAAACGGGCCACAATAATCTCCTAGTTCCGCAGGATCATGCCGGAGGTGGGGATGGGCGCCGGGCCACCCGTGACGAGGGCGAACTCAGCATCCTCGACCTGGTTGATCGCTGTACCGCGCAGCTGGTCGATCGCCTCGCGCACATGAGTCATCCCGATGATGTAGGCTTCCGACAGCTGACCGCCGTGCGGGTTGACGGGGATGGCCCCGGGATTGCGACGGTTGGCGTAGCGGGTTGCGCCCGAGAGGACGAAGTCGTTGCCTTCGCCCTTTCCGCAGAAGCCGTATTCCTCGAGCTGCATCAGGACCATCGGGCTGAAATGGTCATAGAGCAGCGCCACGTCCATGTCGGCCGGGCCGACGCCGGAATCCGCCCAGAGCCGGTCAGCCACGTGCTTGTGGCCGGCCGAGCCGAAGGTCGGATCGGGCATCTGCATCGCCGTGAACGCACGGCCCCACTCACGCGAGCCACCATGCTTGCAACCGTGAATGTAGACCGGCTTGTGCCGCAGGTCCTTCGCGCGATCGGCAGTGGTGGTGATGAAGGCGATGGCGCCGTCGGTCTCAAGGCAGAAGTCGAGCCGGCAAAGCGGATCGGCGAGCATCGGCGAGGCGTCGTATTCCTCGCGCGTAAGCGGGGCGCGGCGCATCGACGTCTCGCGGTTGGCGGCATGTTCGCGGTGTGCCTGGACGATTTCGAACAGGGCGTCGCGGCTGGTCCCATAGAGGTGCATGTGGCGCCGCGTCAGCACCGAAACGAGATGCCCCGGACCAACCAGGCCGGACGGCTGGAGAAAGCTGCTCGTCGGGGTGGGCGCGCTGGCGCCGAAGACCGTGCCGAGCCGCCGCTGCGGCAATTGCTGGAGCGCCATCACGGTGATCACGTATTTGGCGTCGCCATTCATGATGGCCGCAGTGGCCAGACCCGCCGCACCGGCCGAGCCGCCGCCGCCTGAGGTCAGCGTGGCGGTGAACCCGACCTCTCGGATGCCCAGCTCCTCCATGAAGGTGGCGGTGTCGAACTTGCCGGCGTAGCCCGCCGACGCGTGGGAATAGTAGGCAAAGCCATCGATGTCGCGGATGTTCAGCCCGGCGTCCTCGCAGGCGGCGACCATGGCGCGGGAGGCCAGTTGCTCGACCGTTTGCGGCCAGCTGTGCCCGCGGGGATAATAGGGCGTCGCACCAATGCCGACGATCGCACACTTGTCCTGGTTAACCCACATCGAGCACCCGTTCCTCTCTTGCGCGGCAGGGCTTAAGACCGGGTTGTCCCCTCTGGCCTGCCGAACTGCAACCGCGACTCATTGCCAAAACAGTTCACTCTTTTCAAGCGGCCACTGTCATCCTCCGGCGGCGGCTTGCAGACGGTCGGGTTGCCCTAGGTGCTCGACCCACCGCGTCAGCAGGTCAACGCGCTGCTGCATGACTGCGCGGGAATGTTCCGGGTCGCCCGCAAGGATGGCGTCGCAGATCGCGATCTGCATGGAACGCATGAGAACGCGGTTGTCCCGGGTCCACGGCATGCGGAGTTCACGCTCCATGTCGCCGAAGTCGACCCCGATCTGCCAGAACAGCATCATGATGGGATTGTCGGCCATCCGCGCGACCAGGGACATGAACCGGAAGTCCGTTTCGATGAAGTCCCGCACACGACCTGACCCGCCCGTGGCCCCGGCCAGCTCGGTGCGGACCCTGGAAAGTTCTGTCTTGAGCGCCTGATCGGCGCAGAGCGCGGCAAGACCGGCGAGCTCCGTGCTGAGCATCCGGCTGACCTGGAAGATGTGGTGAAACTCCGCACCCTTGAGGCGGAGATAAAGCGCGGCGGTTCTGATCGCGTCAGGCGCGGTCGGCCGGGCGGCATAGAAGCCGCCGTGGAGACCGCGCCGGATGGTGATCAGCCGTTCGGCCTCCACCACCTTGGCCGCCTGGCGAAGCGTCGGGCGGCTCACGCCGAAGCGGGCCAGGAGATCGGCCTCGGAGCCGAGCAGTTCTCCCTCGGCCCCGGCCAGGCTCATCGTTTCCAGCGCCGCGATGACGGTGGCGACGCGGGACGCCTTGACTTGCCCCGAATCGATCAGACGAGGCCGATACGTCGCGTCATTGATCATTGACAACTTCCTTGAGCCGGGCGAATGAATCAGGTATCTATTTTACGGTACGCCGGGTCAGTCCGGCCATAGCGGAGCGGAGCAGATGAAGGATTTCGTTTTCAGCGCAGACAGCCACGTCGTCGAGCCCAATACGATTTTTCTCGACGGTCTGCCCGCCTCGTTGAAGCGGGAGGCCGTCTATTCCCGCAAGGTCGATGACTACATCGTTGCGGGAACCGAGGACAAGATCATTTACCGAATCAGGACGGCCGGCAAGGACAAGCTCCAGATCGCCGAGCGCCGGAACGGCGAGAAGGACCTACCCGCCCGCCTGCTCGACATGGAAGCCGACGGCATCGACGCCGAGATCTGCTTCCCCACCCTCGCCCTCTGGCTCTACTGCCTGGATAATCCCGAGGCCGAGGCGGCGAGCTGCCGCGTCTACAACGACTGGCACGCCCAGTTCCTCGGCGGTCACCTCGACCGTTTCGTGCGCTGCGGCATGCTGCCGGTGCGGGACATGTCGGCGACCAAGGAGGAGCTGCGCTATCTCGCCTCGAAGGGCTTCACCGCGGCCATGCTGCCGGCAGTCATGCCCAAGGGCCTGCCGAAGTACAATTCGGCCGACTGGGACGAAGTGTTCGCCCTCGCCGGCTCGCTGGGCATGGTCTTCGTGCTGCATACCGGGACGGGCCTCGAATCGGTGCAGAGCGAGAAGGGTCCGGGCGGCGCCGTGATCAACTACTCGAGCCAGGCGGTCGACGCGATGACCACCTGCATGTACCTCGTCGCCGGCGGTGTGCTCGACCGCAACCCGACCGCGCGCGTCGCCTTCATCGAGAGCGGCGCCTCCTGGCTGGCCGCGATCGGCGAGCGGATGGACGAAGTCTACTTCGGCCATTCCGACTTTGTCCGGCCCAAGCTCTCGCGCAAGCCCAGCGAGATCATCAACGATCAGGTATGGGCCTCCTTCCAGCACGACAAGAGCTGCGTCCTGTCACGCAAGCTGGCGCCCAACGTGATGTTCGCGTCGGACTACCCGCACCAGGAAGGAACCTATCCGCACACCAGGTCGGTGGTGACCTCCCTGTTCGAAGGCACCGACGCCTCCCCCGAGGACCGGGCGGCCATCCTTGGCGGCAATGCGCTGAAGCTGTTCCGCATGTCGCATCCCACGCTGAACCCGATTCCGGAGCCGGCGTGATCCTGGAACCATCCCGGTGGCCACGGCAGTTCCAGAAATGACCGGCAATCCCGCGCAGGCGCCCACCAATTCAGCGGGCCCTGCACCTATCCGCCGAGCCACTTCGCTGCGCCGCACTTCGTCGCTGGACGTGTCCTGGCCGGAAGGCCGCGACGGCCCGATGCTGGTCGAGGGCGAAGCTCGCGACGCATTCACCGGGGGGGAAGGACAGGCGCCGGTGATCGTCGACGGCGACCGTCTGCGGGTGGTTTCCTCTCGCCAGCGCGAGATCATGTCGATCTCGGCCGATCGCCGCGAAGCTGACCTGCAGGCACTGGTCGGCGCGCGTGGCGGCGGGCACTTCCGCACGATTATCGCCGAGGCGCTGCCGGACGAGATCGAACGGCGCTCGCCGCTGAGCTTTCTGCTGGACGATTTCTCCGGCGCAAGTCTCGTCTCGCCATGGGCCTGGATGCGCTGGGAGAACGAATTCCGCGACGACAAGGTCATATCGCCCGTCATGGAGGGGATCTGCTCCGGGTTCCGGCCGGGGTCACCCAGCCTGATGCCGGACGGACGAGCAAAGACCTCGATCCAGAGCAGCACCAAGGTGAACTCGCTCGTGCGGGAGGACGATCCCGCGGGGTGGCACCGGCTCGATCCGCAACTCGGCGGCCCGGGGATGCGCCGGGCGCGACGCATCGACCTATGGTTCGAGGGCGACACGGTCTGCATGGATGTGGGCTTCCAGGATTCGGCAGTGCTGCCCGAAGGTGGCCGTGCTGCCGTTCACGAGTACCACGTAGTGGCCACGGCCGACCGCGACATGATCCTGCGATCGGTCGTCGTCGAACCCCGGGTGCTGCCCTATGTTTCGTGCCCCGCTGCTTCAGGCAATGCGGATCGGATGGTGGGCACCAACCTGTCGGAACTCGGCAGTGCGGTACCCCGCGAGCTGCACGGAATTCTCGGCTGCACACACCTTAACGACGTGCTACGCCTGCTTTCCCATGTGCCAAAGCTGAGTGAGCAGCTACACAAGCATATCAACGGGAATCGCGCGGCCTGAGGCCGCTACGAGAGCGAGCGGATTTGGGATGAGCGAGGCAATACTTGGCGGTATCCGCGTGGTCGACCTGTCGAACACGCGCACGGGCGCGCAGATCAGCCAGGTGATGGCTGACTACGGCGCCGAAGTGATTCACATCGAACCGCGCGGCGGCAGCCCGCTGCGGCAGCAATTTGCCTGGCCGATGTGGGGCCGGGGCAAGCGCGCGATCCAGCTCGACCTCAAGCAGGCCGACGACCTGTCCGTGGCCCGCAGCCTGTGCGAGCAGGCCGACGTTGTCATCGAGACCTTCCGGCCGGGCGTGGCCGACCGGCTGGGTCTTGGTTACGAAGCCCTTGCGGCGGTGAACCCGCGCCTGGTCTACGCCTCGATCAACGGCTTCGGCAGCAAGGGGCCCTGGGCAAATGTCCAGGGTTACGAAGGCGCCATCTTCGCCAAGTTCGGCTTCCTCTGGTGCATGTCCGACCTGGTGGGTGGGCAGCGGCCGGCGATTCTCGTCACGTCCTACGCCGCCTACGTGGCGAGCATGCTGGGGCTCCAGGGCATCCTGGCCGCCCTGATCGAACGCGAAGACTCCGGCAGGGGCCAGCACGTCGAGGCGTCACTGGCCCAGGCGATGACGGTCTACGACACGTCCTACTGGTTTACCCGACTGGTTGCACTGCGCTTTGGCGACGGGTTCACCGAGTCCCGTCGCATCGTCGACGGCATCCCGGCCGGAGGCATGTCGTTCCGCCTGCTCGTGGCGCTGACGAAGGACGGTCGCTGGCTGCAGTTCAGCCAGACGGTCGACAAGCTGTTCCGGTCGATGATCGAGCTGTTCGGCCTCGCCTGGATGTTCGATGATCCGAAGTGGGCGGGCATTCCCAATATCGACGATCCGGCCAAGCGGGTCGAATTCTGGGAAATGCTCCTCACTGTGGTTCACTCGAAAACGCTCGCCGAATGGCGGGAGCTGTTCGACCAGAATCGCAATGTCTGGGGCGAGCTGTTCACCCAGGACGCGGAACTGCTGAGCCATCCCCAGATGCTCTACAACAAGATGCTGGCCGAGATTCAGGACCCTGACCTGGGCCAGGTGCGGATGCTCGGACCCATCGCGCGGTTTTCCGACACGCCTGCGCAGATCGGCACCCCGGCCCCCCGGCTGGGCGAGCACGATGCGGCGATCCGCGCCGAGGCCTTGCAGGCCGGGCCTGCCGCCGCGGCGGCGCCGGGCGAGGCTAGCACTGCCGCGCCGCTGGCCGGGGTCACCATCGTCGAGATCGGCACCTATTATGCAGGACCATATGGGCTTTCCATGCTGGCCGACCTGGGCGCGCGGGTGATCAAGCTGGAGCAGCCCGACGGCGATCCGTTCCGCTACATGTTCCCGGTACCCGATGTTGCGGCGATCAAGTGCCTGCAGGGCAAGGAATGCGTCGCGGTCGACCTGGGCAGTGAGGAAGGACGCAAGATCGCGCACCGTATCGTCGCCGGGGCGGACGTCGTGCTCCAGTCGTTCCGGGCGGGTGCCGCGGAGCGGCTGAAGCTGGATGACGCCACCCTGCGCGGGATCAACCCCGACCTGGTCTACCTTAGCGCCCCCGGCTATGGCGAAGGCGGCCCCTGCGGCGGTCGCCCTGCCTTCGCGCCGACCATTGGCGCGGCGGCCGGCGTGGGGGCGCGCAACCTCGGCAGCGCGATTACCGAACGCGATGACATCACGCTGGAGGAAATCAAGCGGCGCTCCCTGATCCTGGGGACAGCCGATGTTTCCGGCGGCAATCCCGACGGCCTGTCGGCCGCGACGGCGTCAGTCGCAATACTGCTCGGGCTTTACGCCAAGAAGAGGGGCATCGCCGGCGGCCAGCATGCGCTGACGACGATGCTGTCCAGCACCGGCCACGCGCTCAGCGACATCATGCTGGAGTACGAGGGTGGGCCGGAGATCCTCAACCCCGATGCCGAGCTCATGGGCATGGGCCCCCTGTACCAGTTGTACCGGGCGCAGGACGACTGGGTGTTTCTCGCCGCCCCTGGCGCGCGCGACTGGAAGCGTCTCGTGGCGGCGATGGCGGAACTGGGTTGCAACCTCGGCGACGACCCGCGCTTCGCCACTACGGAAGACCGCAAGGCGAATGCGGCGCAACTGGCCCATGCCCTGTCCGACGTGTTCGCCACCCGGACGGCAGCCGAATGGGAATCTCTGCTGCTGGCGAAGGATGTGACCTGTGTCGTCTGCGGGCAGATGCCTTGCGAGCAGCACTACATGGACGAAGGCAGCCCGGGCGTGGAGCAGGGCTACGTGACCTGCACGATTCACCCGGTGCTCGACGAAGTGCCACGCCTGCGCTCGCTGGTCTCGTTCTCGCGCTCGGCGACGCTCGCCGGGCCGGGCGGGATCATCGGCCAGCACACGCGGCAGGTACTCGAGGATTTCGGATACGACGAGCAGGAGATCGGCCGCCTGGCGGAAAGTGGCGCAGTCTACTGCGCCTGATGCCGCGGAGTCCCGGCCCGGGTGCCCGGCTGGGCCACCGGCGCCCGGGCCGGGACGCCATCATCGTGATCGGTCCGCCTCCGTGCGGCTGCTGAGGGAGAGAGATGATGGCATCTATTCGATTGATGACCGCAGCCGCGGCTGGTCTACTGCTGCTTGGAACTGCATCCGCAGCACAGGCCAAAGAGCCTACTACCCCACAAAAGGAGACCGGGAAGATGGGTGAGACGATCGCAGAGCGCCGCGAGGCCGGAATGGAACTGTTCCGCGAGATGGTGCCCACGCCGCCGCCTGGCGCGGAGGGTCAGGCGCCATCGCAGGGGACGCCGTTTGCGCCGGAAATCGGCAACCTGGCCGCAGAGAACGTGTTCGGGGCCTTGTGGACGCGGCCGGGCCTGAGCCGTCGTGATCGCAGCCTGGTGACCATCGGCATTCTCATCGCGTTGCGCGCCGAAAGTGAACTGCGGTATCATTTCCCCATCGCGCTGAGGAACGGGGTCACGCGCGAGGAACTGGAAGAAGTCATCTACCAAGCCACCGGCTACGCGGGCTTCCCCGCCGCCACTGCCGCGCGCAACGCCGCCATGGAGGTGCTGCCAAAGAAGTGAGCCGGGCTGCGCTCATTCGCAAGACGAACGGAGCGCAGGGTCCCTCGCGGCGAAGGAGAACAGCCATGCCCACTTTCGAGCCGCTCGGGGAACACTTCGGGGCGCGAATCGTGGGCCTGGACCTTGACCGGCCCATCGGCCCGGACATGGCCGCAGACCTGCGCAAGGCGCTGTGCGACCATCGTCTGTTGCTCCTGCGGCAAGGGCCCTTGTCGGAGCAGCAACAGATCGACCTGCTGGCAGCGCTCGGCAAGGTCATGATCGAGGTGCCGGGCGGCGGGCCCGTGACCCGCATCAGCGCCGACCCTTCAGTGGGGTACGTCTCGGGGCCCATGCGCCTGCTGTTCCACTCGGACGGCCAGTTCACCGCCTTTGGAGCCCTGCAGGCCATATCGCTGTATGCCGAGGAAATGGAGCGGTGCGAGCCGACCATCTTTGCCGACATGGTCGCCGCCGCCCGGAGACTGCCCGACGATCTTCGCCGGAAGATAGCAGACTTGCAGATCGTCCAGTGCGCCGACCTGACCGGCAGTACCGAGCGCGTGCGCTCGCGCCTCAGCAACCAGAAGCCGGGCGTTCCCGACAGCCAGTTTCCCCGGGCGGTCCACCCCCTGCTCGGCGGGCATCGGATCACCGGGGAGCCAATGATCAATGTCAGCGAGCTGTTCACCAGCCACATCGTCGGCATGACCGATGCGCAGAGCGATGCGGTCTTCGCGCAGCTGGCCGATTACCAGTACCAGCCGGGCTACCTCTACGCACACCCCTGGCAGCTCCACGACCTCGTCATCTGGGACAACATCGGCCTGCAGCACTCCCGGAGCGAACTGGCCGCGCCGTCGGGCCGGACCTTGCGACGCGTATCGATAAACGCGCTCGACAACGCCGAGACCATGCGCGGCGTCACGCCGGCCAAGGGGCTGCTGCCCGAAGCGGGCGAAGGGTGGTGAATGCCGCGGGGCGCCGGCTGCCCCGCCAATGGTGAATGTCGACCTGCTGGCGCGCAAACGACCAGCTCGCGAAGGGATTGAGAACATGCGCGAATTGATCGATTGCGCTCACCTGATCGGCGACAGGGCTGCGCTCGATGGGTTCTGGGACGAGCATGGCTACTGGTTCTTCCGGGGCATGCTCGACCAGGAACCGCTGCGCATAATGCAGGACGAGCTCATGGGCGAGCTCAAGGCCCTCGGCGTGGTTGACCCGGACAGCACCGAACCGCAGTGGAACGGCCGCCCGCTCGAAAACTTCCCGGCAACATTCCACGTCCTTCACGAGCGACAGGTGTGGCAGAACTTCGTTGCCGACTGGCGGATCACGGCATTCTTCGAACAGATCTTCGGCGAGGAGCTGTTTTGGCTGCCGATGGACTACTACCGGCTGCTGCCGCCCTCCAAAGAGACCGGGGACCGGCTCTTCCTCGCCATTCATCAGGATGGGATGCAGAGCCCGGGAATGAGCTTCGCCACCTGCTGGATCGCACTTAGCCGGATCGACGAGCGGGCGGGCGGGCTGGTGATCGCCGACGGCCAGCACCGCCGGGGCTACATCCGCCGCGAGAATGGCAAGGCCTTCTTCGGCGTGGCCCCCCTCCCGGAGGACAGCTGGGCCCGCGCCGACTATCGCTTCGGCGACGTCGTCATCTTCTCGAAGACCACGCCGCACTATGGCCTTACCAACCATTCGGACCGGTTCCGGCTTTCCGTGGACATCCGCCCCGTGCCCCGCTCGACCCGGCTGCCACACGTCGGGACAGTCAGGCGCATCGACGCCGACAGCGTGGAGATCGCCGAGAGCGGAGGCGCGACCGTGCGCCTGCAGCTGACCGACGAGACCTATATCCGCGCACCGGATCCGGGCGGCTACAATCCGGCGGCCGTGACCCGGGGCGAGGCGGCAGATGCCCTTCCGCCCGGCTCCATGGTCATGGCAACGAGCGACGAAAGCGGGCGAGCGCTCCTGTTCCGGTCTGTGATGGAGTAAGGACATTTGCTCCCATCGGTTGCATGGCAACCAATCTGTGCCAATGACCCGGCTACGGACCTGACCACGAGGGATCACCAAGTATGACCAGCCCCAGAGCAATGCGCCGCAACCTGCCCCTGGCGGTGGTCGTCGGTGGAGGCGGCGGCATGGGTTCGGCCTGCGCCCGCCGCCTGAGCCATTGTCACGAAGTCATCGTGGCCGATCTTGACCTGGCGCGGGCCCAGGCCGTTGCAGAGGAAATCGGCAACGAAGGCGCGATGGCCACGGCGTGGCAACTCGATGCCTGTGACGGGGCATCGGTCGATGCGCTTGCGGCGGAGCTGCGCACCCGCGGAGGTGTTCAGGCCATCGCCTTCCCGCTCGGCCTCTCGCCCAGCATGGCCGATAGTCGCCGGATCATCGAGGTCAACCTGGTAGGGGCAGCGCGCTTCGCCGAGGCAGTATATCCGGCGCTCGGCAGCGGCTCGGCGGCGGTGTTCGTCTCGTCGCTGGCCGGGCACATCGGCCAGCTCGCTCCCGAAGTCCTCGCGTTGCTGGACAATCCGCAGGACCCGGACCTGTTCGAGCGCCTGGAAGCACAGCTGGGCGCGGCGATCG
>JGI24751J29686_10000133_pt1 | contig 37734 bp, 45 predicted proteins | sample KBSSwiS6_FD_29686 | JGI IMG/M metagenome (IMG submission 29686)
CGGCGGCGGAGGCGGGGTATAGGCCGGTTCCGGCGGCGGGGGCGGCGGGGGNGGGGNCGGNGGGGGCGGCGGAGCCATCTCCGGAACCGGTTCGCTGCGGCCGAACTTGAAGGTCACGCCGGCCAGCACACTGTGCGAGCGGAAGCGGCTGTCGACTCCGGCGAGGTCACCGCTGTAGTCAAACCGCCCTGCGTCGAAATACCGGTACTTCAGGCCCAGGTCGACGCTGGGGGAAAGCGGCACGCGAACGCCGGCCAGCAGCTGCCATGCGAAGGCGCTGTCCTTCTCGCGGACGTCGCCGGCAACGCCCGGCGTGGTGGAATTGACGGTGTAGCTGGCCTTGTTCCAGGCATAGCCAGCGCCGGCGCCAACGAAGAAGTTGGTTCCGTCGCTGGGGCCGAAGTCCACCAGGGCGTTAGCCATGGCCGACCATACCGCGTTGTGGCCGCGGTAGATCTGGGTGTTGCCCGGCTGGACCGGGTTCTCGGCCACGGTCTTGCCGGTGTTGACGCGCGACCACTTGTAGCCGCCTTCGGCTTCAACCCGGAACATGCCGAAATCGTAGCCGACGTTCACGTCGCCATCGAAGCCCGGGCGCATATGAACGCGGTAGGGGTCGGCGACCGTGCTGAGCCCGTTGTAGTCGATGGCGCGGGGGAACATCACGCCGGCGTCGATCCCGACGTAGGGCCCTACGTCCTGCGCGAAGGCGGGAGCCCCCACGGTGCTGGCCATGGCCCCGGCTATGATTGCTAACTTCCTCATATTATTACCTTTCCTTACTGGAGAGTCAGGGCGCCTGAGGGGGTCGCCCGTGCCCGGGGCCTGAACGGAACATTGTCCGGAGCGTTCCGGCTGGCGGGTCACTTGGCGCAATCCTGTTGCTGTTTTGCAACATGGGCCTGAGGGCGGGCGAGGCAGCGAAAACGAGTGCAGACGGGTAGGGCCGGAATTGCTTGACCCTTCAGACAAAGCCGCTTAAGGGCGCCCACTTCCGCGAGCGGCCTGTTCGTCTTGCGGCATAGAGCTGAACATTGGCGGTGCGGGCCCTTCATGTGAACGGGCGGACCTCAGCCGTCAAAGTAACCCGGCGGCCTTCGGCCCGGGTGGAGCGTTTTCGGCTCGTGAGGCAAGAGCACCGGGCATGGCCCGCTGCCGCTGCTTTCGCGGGTTCCGCATTCCTTCACTTGCGCTGGCGTGTTGTCCACAGACCAAGGTGAAGAGTACTTCATGCCCACTATCAATCAGCTGATCCGCAAGGGTCGCGAGCCGCAGAAGGCCAAGTCCAAGGTCCCGGCGATGGAGCAGAACCCGCAGAAGCGCGGCGTCTGCACCCGCGTCTACACGACCACCCCGAAGAAGCCGAACTCGGCGCTTCGCAAGGTCGCCAAGATCCGCCTGACCAACAGCCGCGAAGTCATCTCGTACATCCCGGGCGAAGGCCACAACCTGCAGGAGCACTCGGTGGTGCTCATCCGCGGCGGCCGTGTGCGCGACCTTCCGGGTGTGCGCTATCACGTGCTGCGCGGCGTGCTGGATACCCAGGGCGTCAAGGACCGCAAGCAGTCCCGCTCGAAGTACGGCGCCAAGCGGCCCAAGTGATGGTGCGCCCCTGACGTCCGTCAGGGGCTTGCGGCACCGGCCCGCTCCCCCACCCGGCCACCCAGAGCATACCCGCGCAGGGTGGCCGGGTGGGGGAGCGAACCGGCACCGCAGTTGATGTTTTTCACGCGGATGCGGTCCGCTCCCCCACCCGACCTCCTCTCGGAGCAGAATTGGGAGGTCGGGTGGGGGAGAGGGCCGGAGCCGCAAGGCCCTCACGGAGGTGAGGGCCGCACTCCGAAGGAGTAACCAACATGTCTCGTCGTCGTCGTCCCGAGAAGCGGGAAATCCTGCCCGATCCCAAGTTCGGGGATCAGATCCTGTCGAAGTTCATGAACAACCTCATGCTCGACGGCAAGAAGTCGGTCGCGGAATCGATCGTATATGGTGCGCTCGATACCATGCAGACCCGCGCCAAGGCCGATCCGATCCAGCTGTTCCACGATGCCCTGAACAACGTGAAGCCGCAGATCGAGGTCCGCAGCCGCCGCGTCGGTGGCGCCACCTACCAGGTGCCGGTCGAGGTCCGCCCCGAGCGCGCCCAGGCTCTCGCCATCCGCTGGCTGATCACGGCGGCCCGCAACCGGTCGGAAACGACTATGTCGGCCCGCCTGTCGTCGGAGCTGCTCGACGCCGCCAACAACCGCGGCAACGCGGTGAAGAAGCGCGAAGACACCCACCGCATGGCCGACGCCAACCGCGCGTTCAGCCACTACCGCTGGTAAGGGCGGACGGTCTTCAAACGGTCACAATAGTAACCATATGGGCAGGAGCCTGACCCGGCTCCTCCCATACTCCCAAGGATATCCACCATGGCCCGCAGCCATCCGCTCGAGCGTTATCGCAATTTCGGCATCATGGCGCACATCGACGCCGGCAAGACCACGACGACCGAGCGCATCCTCTATTACACCGGCAAGTCCTACAAGATCGGCGAAGTCCATGACGGCGCCGCCACGATGGACTGGATGGANCAGGAGCAGGAGCGCGGCATCACGATCACGTCNGCCGCGACGACCTGTTTCTGGAACGACCACCGCCTGAACATCATCGACACCCCGGGCCACGTCGACTTCACCATCGAAGTCGAACGTTCGCTGCGCGTGCTCGACGGTGCCGTGGCCGCTTTCGACGGCGTCGCCGGCGTGGAGCCGCAGTCGGAAACCGTGTGGCGCCAAGCGGATAAGTACGGCGTGCCGCGGATGTGCTTCATCAACAAGCTCGACCGCACCGGCGCCAACTTCAAGTACTGCGTCCAGACGATCATCGACCGCCTCGGCGCCAAGCCCGCCGTGCTCTATCTCCCGATCGGCGCGGAAAGCGATTTCAAGGGCCTGGTCGACCTCGTCGAGCAGCGCGCGATCATCTGGAAGGACGAGAGCCTCGGCGCCGAGTTCACCTATGAGGAAATCCCGGCCGACATGGCCGATGAAGCTGCCGAGTACCGCTCGCAGCTGATCGAGCTCGCCGTCGAGCAGGACGACGATGCTATGGAAGCCTACCTCGACGGCAACGAGCCCGACGTGGCGACCCTCAAGGCGCTGATCCGCAAGGGCACGCTCGGCCAGGCCTTCGTGCCGGTGCTGTGCGGCTCGGCGTTCAAGAACAAGGGCGTGCAGCCCCTGCTCGACGCCGTGGTCGACTACCTGCCGAGTCCGCTCGACATCGAGGACGTCCAGGGCATCAACCCGGACACCGACGAGCCAGACAGCCGCGCCACCTCGGACGACGCGCCGTTCTCGGCCCTGGCGTTCAAGATCATGAACGACCCATTCGTTGGTTCGCTGACCTTCACCCGGATCTACTCGGGTACGCTCGTCAAGGGCTCGTACCTGAACTCGGTGAAGAACAAGAAGGAGAAGGTCGGCCGCATGCTGCTGATGCACTCCAACAACCGCGAGGACATCGAGACGGCCTATGCCGGCGACATCGTCGCCCTGGCCGGCCTCAAGGAGACCACCACTGGCGATACGCTGTGCTCGGAAAAGCAGCCGATCATCCTCGAGCGGATGGAATTCCCCGAGCCGGTGATCGAGCTGTCGGTGGAGCCCAAAACCAAGGCCGACCAGGAGAAGATGGGCATCGCGCTCAACCGTCTCTCGGCCGAGGACCCGAGCTTCCGCGTCTCGACCGATCACGAATCGGGCCAGACCATCATCAAGGGGATGGGCGAACTCCACCTCGAGATCCTGGTCGACCGCATGAAGCGCGAGTTCAAGGTCGAGGCCAACGTTGGTGCGCCGCAGGTGGCCTACCGCGAGTACCTCGGCAAGCCGGTCGACGTCGACTATACCCACAAGAAGCAGTCGGGCGGCACCGGTCAGTTCGGTCGCGTGAAGGTCAAGGTCACGCCGGGCGAGCGCGGTTCGGGCTTCGTCTTCAAGGACGAGATCAAGGGCGGTAACATTCCGAAGGAATATATCCCCGCGATCGAGAAGGGCTTCCGCGAAACCGCCGAGACCGGCTCGCTGATCGGGTTCCCGATCATCGACTTTGAAGTCCTGCTCTATGACGGCGCCTACCATGACGTCGACTCGTCGGCCCTGGCCTTCGAAATCTGTGCCCGCGGCGCGATGCGCGAAGTGGCCCAGAAGTCGGGGATCAAGCTGCTCGAGCCGATCATGAAGGTCGAGGTGATCACGCCGGAGGAATATCTCGGCGACGTGATCGGCGACATCAACTCGCGGCGCGGCCAGATCCAGGGCACCGACACCCGCGGCAACGCCCAGGCGGTTACCGCCATGGTGCCGCTGGCGAACATGTTCGGCTACGTGAACCAGCTGCGCTCGTTCACCCAGGGCCGCGCGAACTACTCCATGTTCTTCGATCACTACGACGAGGTCCCGGCCAACGTCGCGACCGAGATCAAGGCCAAGATGGCGTAATCGGCCGCTCGCGCAAGCTAGGCTTGCATATGCGAGCGGATCACTTTAGGGGCGGCGCCTGATTTCGGCGGGTGCCGTCCTTCCCGCAGATACTCAATCATCAAACAGAAGGTTTGGACAATGGCTAAGGCTAAGTTTGAGCGGAACAAGCCGCACTGCAACATCGGCACCATCGGTCACGTTGACCACGGCAAGACCACGCTGACCGCTGCGATCACCAAGGTGCTGGCCGAGACCGGCGGCGCCGAGTTCACGGACTACGCGAACATCGACAAGGCTCCGGAAGAGCGCGAGCGCGGCATCACCATCTCGACCGCCCATGTCGAGTACGAGACCGCCAACCGTCACTACGCCCACGTCGACTGCCCGGGTCACGCGGACTACGTGAAGAACATGATCACCGGTGCCGCCCAGATGGACGGCGCGATCCTGGTCGTGAACGCCGCCGACGGTCCGATGCCGCAGACCCGCGAGCACATCCTGCTCGCCCGTCAGGTCGGCGTGCCGCAGCTCGTCGTGTACATGAACAAGGTCGACCAGGTCGACGACGCCGAGATCCTCGAGCTCGTCGAGCTCGAAATCCGCGAGCTGCTGAGCTCCTACGGCTTCGACGGTGACAACATCCCCGTCATCCCGGGTTCGGCCCTGGCCGCTCTGGAAGGCCGTGACGACAACATCGGCAAGGATTCGATCAACGCCCTGATGAAGGCCGTCGACGAGTTCATCCCGCAGCCGCCGCGTCCGACCGACAAGCCGTTCCTGATGCCGGTGGAAGACGTGTTCTCGATCTCGGGTCGTGGTACGGTCGTCACCGGCCGCGTCGAGACCGGCATCGTCAAGGTTGGCGAGGAAGTCGAGATCGTCGGCCTCAAGGATACCCAGAAGACCACCGTCACGGGCGTCGAAATGTTCCGCAAGCTGCTCGACCAGGGCGAAGCCGGCGACAACATCGGTGCGCTGGTTCGCGGCATCAAGCGTGAAGACGTTGAACGTGGCCAGGTCCTCTGCAAGCCCGGTTCGGTCAAGCCGCACACCGAGTTCTCGGCCGAGGTCTACGTGCTGTCGAAGGACGAAGGTGGCCGTCACACGCCGTTCTTCGCCAACTACCGCCCGCAGTTCTACTTCCGCACCACCGACGTCACCGGCGAGGTCGTTCTCCCCGAGGGCACCGAGATGGTGATGCCGGGCGACAACCTGACGCTGGCCGTCAAGCTGATCGCGCCGATCGCCATGGACGAGGGTCTCCGCTTCGCTATCCGCGAAGGTGGCCGGACCGTCGGTTCGGGGGTTGTCAGCAAGATCACCAAGTAATATAGGCCGCGCACCGGCGGGGATTCGCGTCCCCGCCGGTCCGGTTTTCAACGATCGCTCCGCTCTTTGCCGAGATGGAAGAGGGCGGAACGGTCGGTTTTTGTTTTTGCTCTTTCTCATCGGTAGTGGACATGGAAGCTCAGAATATCCGCATTCGCCTCAAGGCATTCGATCATCGCGTGCTCGACCAGGCGACCGGCGAAATCGCCGAGACGGCCCGCCGTACCGGCGCGCTGATCCGGGGCCCCATTCCTCTCCCGACCCGTATCGAGAAGTTCTGCGTCAATCGCGGCCCGCACATCGACAAGAAGTCGCGTGAGCAGTTCGAGGTCCGCACCTACAAGCGGCTTCTCGATATCGTGCAGCCGAATGCCGCCACCGTCGACGCGCTGATGAAGCTCGACCTGGCTGCCGGCGTGAACGTCGAGATCAAGCTGGCCTGATCGGCTTCGATCACGACGCAAGTTTCGGTCTTCGGACCAAAAATCTCTTCCGGTCTTGGCCGGTGATGCGGGCAACCGCACGGACATAGGGATACCTCCGGCTTTCTGCCGGGCAAGCGTCCCCCGTCACGCTGCCGCGAGCCTTCGGGCAAATGGCAGCACTTCGGCCCTGGCGGGGCATGCTTCACAAATTGGGCCGAACACGCCCGCGGGGATGGTCTCCGTGGGCCTCTGTGAGGAGAATGGATCATGCGTACCGGCGTGATCGCTAAGAAGGTGGGGATGACCCGCCTTTTCCAGGAAGACGGACGGCACGTGCCGGTCACCGTACTTTCGCTGGAAAACTGCCAGGTGGTTTCGGTCCGCACTGCGGAGCGTGACGGTTATGTCGCGCTGCAGCTCGGTGCCGGCGAAGCCAAGCAGAAGAACGTTGCCAAGCCGCAGCGTGAGCACTTCGCCAAGGCGGAAGTTTCGCTCAAGGCTCAGGTCGCCGAATTTCGCGTGGCCGACGATGCCGTGGTCGAGGTGGGTTCCACCATCGCCGCGTCGCACTTCGTTGCCGGCCAGCTGGTCGACATCACCGGCCAAACCCAGGGCAAGGGCTTCCAGGGCGCCATGCGCCGCTGGGGCTTCGGCGGTATGCGCGCCACCCACGGTGTGTCGATCAGCCACCGCGCCCACGGTTCGACTGGTAACCGCCAGGATCCGGGCCGCGTGTTCAAGAACAAGAAGATGGCCGGCCACATGGGCGACCGTCAGCGCACCCAGCAGAACCTCGAGGTCGTCCGCACCGACGATGAGCGCGGCCTGATCTTCGTCAAGGGCTCGGTGCCCGGTTCGAAGAACGCCTGGCTGCTCGTCCGCGACGCCGTCAAGGTCTCGCGCCACGGTGAAGCGCCGTACCCCGCCGGCCTGAAGGCCGCGAACAGCAACACCCCGGCCGCCGACACGCCCGCTCCCGAAGCGGCGCCCGAGGCGACCGATGGCCAGGAGGGCTAAGTCGTGAAGGTCAAGGTCCTCAACCTCGACGGCACCGCCGGTAAGGGCGAAGTCGAGCTGTCGGATGCCGTGTTCGGCCTCGAGCCGCGCGCCGACATCCTGCACCGCGTCGTCACATGGCAGCTGGAAAACCGTCGCGGCATCGCCCGCAAGGCGCGCGAGCGTTCCGACGTAGCCCGCACCGGCAAGAAGTTCGGCCGCCAGAAGGGTGGCGGCACCGCCCGACACGGCGACCGCAAGGCGCCGATCTTCATCGGCGGCGGCAAGGCCCACGGTCCCCGAGTTCGCGAATTCGACGTCTCGCTGAACAAGAAGGTCCGTGCGCTCGGCCTGAAGATGGCGCTGTCCAGCAAGGCCCAGGCCGGTCTGGTGGTCGTCGAGAACCTCGACGTCGACGGCAAGACCAAGGCGCTCGCCGGTCAGCTCGCCAAGGCGAACTTCGGCAAGAAGGTGCTCGTGATCGACGGTGACGCCGTGAACGACAACTTCGCCAAGGCTGCGCGCAACCTGATCGGCATCAACGTGCTGCCGGCCATCGGTGCCAACGTCTACGACATCCTGAAGCATGATACGCTGGTGCTGACGCGCGCCGCTGTCGAGAAGCTGGAGGCGCGTTTCGCCCTTCCGGGAGGGACTAACTGATGGCCAAGGACGCAATCGACACGCGTCACTACGACGTGATCGTGGCCCCCCACATCACCGAGAAGACGACGCTGCTCTCCGAGCACAATGCCGTGGTCTTCAAGGTCGCCGACAAGGCCACCAAGCCCCAGATCAAGGCGGCCGTGGAAGCGCTGTTCGACGTCAAGGTCGTCGGCGTGAACACGCTCACCCAGAAGGGCAAGACCAAGCGCTGGAAGGGCAAGCCCTACAAGCGTTCGGACGTGAAGAAGGCCGTCGTGACCCTGGCTGCAGGCCAGTCGATCGACGTGACCAGCGGGATCTGAGGCGCGAACAATGGCACTCAAGAACTATAACCCGACCAGCCCGGCCCGTCGCGGCCTGATCCTGGTCGACAAGTCGGCCCTGTGGAAGGGCAAGCCGGTCAAGGCGCTTACCGAAGGCAAGCGCAAGACGGGCGGCCGCAACAACAAGGGCCATGTGACGTCGCGCGGTATCGCCGGCGGTCACAAGCAGAAGTATCGCTATGTCGACTTCAAGCGTCGCAAGTGGGACCAGCCGGCCACGGTCGAGCGTCTGGAATATGACCCGAACCGCACCGCCTTCATCGCTCTGGTGAAGTATGCGGACGGCGATCTGGCCTACATCCTGGCGCCGCAGCGCCTGGCCGTGGGCGACAGCGTCGTCGCCGGCGAGAAGACCGACGTTAAGCCGGGCAACGCGATGCTGCTCAGCCAGATGCCGGTCGGCACCATCATCCACAACGTGGAGATGAAGCCGGGCAAGGGCGGCCAGATCGCCCGTTCGGCCGGGACCTACGTCCAGGTCGTCGGTCGCGACCGCGGCATGGTCATCGTCCGTCTGAACTCGGGCGAGCAGCGCTACCTGCGCGGCGATTGCATGGGCACGGTTGGCGCGGTCTCGAACCCCGACAACCAGAACCAGAACCTCGCCAAGGCCGGTCGCAACCGCTGGCTCGGCAAGCGTCCGCTGACCCGCGGCGTGGCCAAGAACCCGGTCGACCACCCGCACGGTGGTGGTGAAGGCCGGACCTCCGGTGGTCGCCATCCGGTGACCCCGTGGGGCAAGCCGACCAAGGGTGCCCGGACCCGTCACAACAAGCGGACCGACGGCATGATCATCCGTTCGCGCCACGCGAAGAAGAAGAGGTAATCGACCATGGCACGTTCCGTCTGGAAGGGCCCCTTCGTCGACCTGCACCTGCTGAAGAAGGCCGAAGTCGCGCAGGACGCTGGTTCGCGCGCCGGCCCGATCAAGACCTGGTCGCGGCGGTCGACGATTATCCCGCAGTTCGTTGGCCTGACGTTCAACGTCTACAACGGGCACAAGTTCATCCCCGTCGCCGTCTCGGAAGAAATGGTTGGCCACAAGCTCGGCGAGTTCGCGCCCACGCGCACCTTCCCGGGCCACGCCGCTGACAAGAAGGGCAAGCGCTAATGGGCAAGGAAAAGTCCCCGCGTCGCGTCGGCGACAAGGAAGCGCTGTCGGTCGGCACACAGATCCGCGGTTCGGCCCAGAAGCTGAACCTGGTCGCCGGCCTGATCCGCGGCAAGACCGCGGAAGAGGCGATGAACATCCTGGCCTTCTCGAAGAAGGCCATGGCAGTCGATGCCCGCAAGGTGCTCGCCTCGGCGATCGCCAACGCGGAGAACAACCACAACCTCGACGTCGACGCGCTCGTCGTCGCCGAGGCCTCGGTTGGCAAGTCGATCACCATGAAGCGGTTCCACACCCGTGGCCGCGGCAAGTCCACGCGCATCCTCAAGCCGTTTTCGCGGCTGCGGATCGTCGTCCGTGAAGTCGAGGAGGCCTGACATGGGTCACAAGAGCAATCCGATCGGCCTGCGCCTCCAGATCAACCGGACCTGGGACAGTCGCTGGTACGCCGAGGGCAAGAACTACGGCAAGCTGCTTGCCGAAGACCTCAAGATGCGCAAGTTCATCTTCGAGACCCTGCCGCAGGCAGCGATCTCGAAGGTGGTCATCGAGCGTCCGGCCAAGCTGTGCCGCGTGTCGATCTATGCCGCCCGTCCGGGTGTCATCATCGGCAAGAAGGGCGCCGACATCGAGAAGCTGCGCTCGCAGTTGGCCAAGATGACCAACAGCGACGTCAAGCTGAACATCGTCGAAATCCGCAAGCCGGAAATCGACGCCAAGCTCGTAGCCCAGGGCATCGCCGACCAGCTGATCCGCCGCATTGCCTTCCGCCGTGCGATGAAGCGGGCGATGCAGTCGGCCATGCGGCTCGGCGCCGAAGGCATCAAGGTGGTTTGCGGCGGCCGTCTCGGCGGCGCGGAAATCGCTCGTGTCGAGCAGTACCGCGAAGGCCGCGTGCCATTGCACACGCTGCGCGCGAACATCGACTATGCCGAAGCCGAGGCCCTGACGACCTATGGCATCATCGGCATCAAGGTGTGGGTGTTCAAGGGCGAGATCCTTGGTCACGACCCGCTGGCCCAGGATCGCCTGATGATGGAAGCCCAGACCTCTGGCGTCCGTCCGGCGCGTGAAGACCGCAGGAACTAAGTCATGCTGCAACCCAAGAAAACCAAGTTCCGCAAGACCTTCAAGGGCCGTATTCACGGCCTGGCCAAGGGTGGCTCGGACCTCAACTTCGGCTCCTACGGGCTGAAGGCGCTGGAGCCGGAGCGGATTACCGCCCGCCAGATCGAAGCGGCCCGCCGCGCGATCACCCGCCACATCCGCCGCCAGGGGCGTCTGTGGATCCGCATCTTCCCGGACGTGCCGGTGTCGAAGAAGCCGGCCGAAGTCCGCCAGGGCAAGGGCAAGGGCTCGATCGAATACTGGGCTGCCCGCGTGAAGCCGGGTCGCGTGCTGTTCGAGCTTGACGGTGTTCCCGGCCCGCTGGCTGCGGAAGCCTTCAGCCGCGCCGCGATGAAGCTGCCGATCAAGACCAAGGTTATCGCCCGCCTCGGCGACACCTCGCACCTCGGAGGCGAATGATGGCTAACGTTTCCGATCTTCGCGCCAAGAGCGACGACCAGCTGACGGCTGATCTCGCCGACCTCAAGAAGGAGGCCTTCAACCTCCGCTTCCAGGCTGCGACCAACCAGCTCGAGCGTCCGGCCCGCATCAAGGAAGTGCGCCGCGACATCGCCCGCATCAAGACGCTGCAGACTGAGCGTTCTCAGTCGGCCCCAGTGAACTCTGGCAAGGCGTAAGGAGCACCACGAATGCCCAAGCGTATTCTCATCGGGACCGTGGTCTCCGACAAGACCGACAAGACCGTGGTCGTGAAGGTCGAGCGCAAGGTGAAGCACCCGCTCTACGGGAAGATCATCCGCCGCTCGAAGAAGTATCACGCCCACGACGAGGACAATGCTTTCCACACCGGGGAAGTTGTCCGCATCGAGGAAACCGCGCCGATCTCCAAGCTGAAGAGCTGGAAGGTGATCGAGCGGGTGACGGCCGGCAAGGGCGTTGCTCTCGAAGCCGAAGTCTGAGGTCAACAGCGAATTTGGAACTGCCGGACTGGTTTCGGCAAGCCACTAGGAAGGAACCGGATCAATGATCCAGATGCAATCCAACCTCGACGTCGCGGACAACAGCGGCGCCAAGCGCGTCCAGTGCATCAAGGTGCTGGGCGGGTCGAAGCGTCGGTTCGCAGGGGTCGGCGACATCATCGTGGTGTCGATCAAGGAAGCCCAGCCGCGCGCTCGCGTGAAGAAGGGTGATGTCCACCGCGCGGTTATCGTGCGGACCCGCAAGGACGTTCGTCGTCCCGACGGTTCGGTCATCCGCTTCGACAGCAATGCGGCCGTGCTCGTCGGCAAAAACGAGGAGCCCATTGGCACCCGTATCTTCGGCCCGGTCGTGCGCGAATTGCGTGGCCGCGGCTTCATGAAGATCATCAGCCTCGCGCCGGAGGTGCTGTAATGGCCGCCGCCAAAATCAAGAAGGGCGACTCTGTCGTCGTTCGTTCGGGCAAGGACAAGGGCCGCACCGGCACCGTCCTTCAGGTAATGCCGAAGGACGGGAAGGTTCTCGTCGCCGGCGTCAACGTGATTGCCCGTCATCGCAAGCCGAGNCAGGTCAATCCGCAGGGCGGCATCGACCGCGTNGAGGCGCCGATGGCGATCTCGAAGGTCTCNGTGGCTGACAAGGACGGCAAGCCCACCCGCGTGCGCTTCGAAGAGCGCGACGGCAAGAAGGTCCGCGTGGCCGTCAAGTCCGGGGAGACGATCGATGGCTGACAAGTACACCCCGCGTCTGAAGGCCAAGTTCGAGGCCGAGATCGCCAAGGCGATGCAGGCCAAGTTCGGCTACAAGAACGCGATGGAAATCCCGAAGCTCGAGAAGATCACGCTCAACATGGGCGTGGGCGAGGCGAGCCAGGACAAGAAGAAGGTGACCACGGCCGCCGCCGAGATGGAACTCATCGCCGGCCAGAAGCCCGTCATCACCAAGGCGAAGAAGTCGATCGCGCAGTTCAAGCTGCGCGAAGGCATGCCGATCGGTTGCAAGGTCACCCTGCGCCGCGAACGCATGTACGAATTCCTCGACCGCCTCGTCACCATCGCGATGCCCCGCATCCGCGACTTCCGCGGGCTGAACCCGAAGTCGTTCGACGGGCGTGGCAACTACGCGATGGGTCTCAAGGAGCAGATCATCTTCCCGGAGATCAGCTACGACCAGATCGAGAAGGTGCGCGGCATGGACATCATTGTCACCACCACCGCCAAGACCGACGAGGAAGCGCGCGAGCTGCTCCGCCTGTTCGGCTTCCCCTTCCCGCAGGACGCTGCCGAACAGCAGCAGGCCGCCTGATCCGCTTTTCAGAAAGAGCTTAAGTCCATGGCGAAACTGAGTTCAGTCAACAAGAACGAGCGTCGCAAGAAGCTCGTTGCGAAGTACGCGGCGAAGTATGCCGCGCTCAAGGCCCAGGCCGACGACAAGTCGCTCGATGAATCCGAGCGCCTTATCGCCCGCCTCAAGATGGCCGAGCTGCCGCGCAACGCGAACCCCACCCGTGTGCGCAACCGCTGCACCACCACCGGCCGCCCCCGCGGCTACTACCGCAAGTTCGGCCTTTGCCGTGTTGAGCTGCGAGATCTTGCCAACAAGGGCATGATCCCGGGCGTGACGAAGTCGAGCTGGTAAGGATCAAGCGATGGCACTGACCGATCCCCTGGGTGATATGCTCACCCGCATCCGCAACGGCCAGCGTGCGAAGAAGGACTCCGTCCTTTCGCCGGCTTCGAAGCTGCGCGCCAGCGTTCTCGAAGTGCTGCAGCGCGAAGGCTACATTCGTGGCTACTCGCAGGACGCCACCGGCGCCCACCCGCAGCTGCGCATCGAGCTGAAGTATTTCGAAGGCGAGCCGGCGATCAAGCATGTCGCTCGCGTCTCCAAGCCCGGCCGCCGGGTCTACTCGGGGTCCAAGGAACTCCCGGTGGTCCGCAATGGCCTGGGCATCACCATCGTCTCGACGCCCCGCGGCGTGCTCTCGGATGCCGAGGCCCGCGCCAGCAACGTCGGCGGCGAAGTGCTGGCGGAGGTGTTCTGATGAGCCGCATCGGTAAAGTTCCGGTGGCGATCCCCGGCGGCGTGACTGCTGCCGTCGCCGACGGCGTGCTCACCGTGAAGGGCCCCAAGGGCACCCTTACGCTGAACCTGCGCGACGAGATCAGCTATGTCGTTGAGGAGGGCCGCATCGTCGTCCGTCCGGCCAACGACACCAAGCAGGCCCGTTCGTTCTGGGGCATGCAGCGCACGCTCGTGTCGAACCTGGTGACCGGCGTCACCGATGGATACACCAAGGTCCTCGAGATCACCGGTGTGGGCTATCGCGCCAACGCGCAGGGCAAGAACCTCAAGCTGCAGCTTGGCTACAGCCACGATGTCGACTTCGCGGTGCCGGAAGGCATCGAGATCAAGACCCCGGACAACACCACGGTGGAGATCTCGGGCATCGACAAGCAGAAGGTCGGCCAGGTTGCCGCCGAGATCCGTCGCTGGCGCAAGCCCGAACCCTACAAGGGCAAGGGCATCAAGTACCGCGGCGAGTACATCTTCCGCAAGGAAGGGAAGAAGAAGTAATGGCCAAGCTCTCGCTCTTCGACCGCCGTCGCCGGCGGGTTCGCACCGCGCTCAAGGAGCGCGCCGGTGGCCGTCCGCGGCTTTCGGTGCACCGTTCGGGCCGTCACATCTACGCGCAGATCATCGACGATGCTGCCGGTCGCACCGTGGCTTCGGCCTCGACGCTGACCAAGGGCTCCAAGGGCCCGGGCGCGACGACGGCTGCTGCCGCCGAAGTGGGCAAGGCTCTCGCCGAAGCCGCCAAGGCTGCCGGCGTGACTTCCGTCGTGTTTGATCGCGGCGGCTTCCTCTTCCATGGCCGCGTCAAGGCGCTGGCCGATGCCGCCCGTGAAGGCGGGCTGGAGTTTTGAGCATGGCTGACGAAAGCAACAACGAGGCTGGCAACGAAGGCGCAATCGCCGCCGAGGCCGCGGCTCCCGAAGCCACCCCCACCCCCACCGGCGCCGAGCCGCAGCGCGAGGGCCGTGGCCCCCGTGGCGGCGGCGGAGGCAATCGTGGTCGGGGCGGCAACGATCGTGGCGGCCGCGATGGCAACCGTGGCCGCGGCGGCAACGACCGCAACCGTGGCCGTGGCGGCGACGAGGATGGCGGCGAGGAACTGATTGAAAAGCTCGTCCACATCAACCGCGTCTCCAAGACGGTGAAGGGCGGCAAGCGCTTCGGCTTCGCGGCGCTGGTCGTCGTGGGCGACGGCAAGGGCCGCGTCGGCTTCGGTCATGGCAAGGCGCGCGAAGTGCCGGAAGCCATCACCAAGGCGACCGCCTCGGCCAAGAAGAAGATGATCCGCGTCGCGCTCAAGGAAGGCCGCACGCTGCACCATGACGGTCGTGGCCACTTCGGCGCCGGCAAGGTCAACGTGCGTTCGGCCCCGGCCGGTACGGGCATCATCGCCGGCGGCCCGATGCGCGCCGTCTTCGAGAGCCTGGGCGTCGCCGACGTGGTGACCAAGTCCGTCGGCACCTCGAACCCCTACAACATGATCCGCGCCACCTTCGACGCGCTGTCCGACCAGACTTCGCCGAAGTCGGTCGCCCAGCGTCGCGGCAAGAAGGTCGCCGACCTGCTGGGTCGCGGCGGGGCCAGCGCAGCCGAGGCGGAAGCCGCGGCCGACGCCATCGTGGAGTAACCGATCATGGCCAAGATCAAGATCAAGCAGATCGGCTCGCCGATCCGTCGCCCGGAAAGTCAGAAGAAGATCCTCGTGGGTCTGGGCCTGGGCAAGATGCACCGCGTGGTCGAGGTGGAAGACACCGCCGAAGTCCGCGGCGCCATCGCCAAGCTGCCGCACTTGGTGGCCGTGGTCGACTGACCAGAGCCACAGGCGGGAAATTCGAAGCGGCCTCGGGGTGACCCGGGGCCGCTTCCGTTTGTCCGGCGGGGCGGGGATGGGCTCCTGTCACCGTCGGCAATCGCCCCAGACGACGAGGTCGTCGGCCAGGAGCCAGTCATCGACCCTGCGTTGCAGGACCGGACGGCAGTTGGTGCGGACGTAGGCGTTCACCATGGCCCAGGTCTCGGGTATTACCGGGCCGTTGCGGACCTGCACCGGAACCACCACAGCGCCGGGGCGCTTGGCCAGCACCCGGCGCAGTTCCGCAACCGTATCAAGGTGGCTGACATTGCGCTCAATCCCTTGGCTGAGGTGGGTTTCGAAGGCGAGGGGGGTGGGCAGGGGATTTCCGGTCATCGGGTAAAGCTGCGACGGGCCGGCATAGACCAGCAGGCCCCTGCTGCCGTCGTGGGCGCGGATCGCGGCGGCGAGCTCGGCGAAAGTCCTGGCCGATTGGGCGGCCTGGCCGGGGCGGAAGGGACTTTCGGCATGGATGCCGAGGCCCGCGAGGATCACGGCGGCCACGATGCCATACAAGCCGCGGCCCAGCACCGGCGCCGCGCAGACGCACAGCACCACGAGCAGCGGCAGCGCGTAGTGCGGGTAGAAATTGGGAATGGCCGCCATGCCGACGAGCGCGGCGAGCAGCCACCCGGCGGGGAAGACCAGGTCTTCCCCGCGCATCAGGAGCAGTCCGGCGGCAGCGGCCAGCACCATCGGCAGGATCAGGCGTGTCAGCAGGACGAGGCGCAGGCTGGTGCTCGCCCAGTCCCCCCCCTTGGCGAGGTTGGCGGTTACCATCGCGTGCCACCATTCGGGCCAGTGGCCGATCCAGCCATACCATCCGGCGATAAGCAGCGTCGGGAGGGCGCCCAGCAGTACCCAGCGCGCGGTGCGGGCGACGATCCAGGCCAACGGTTCGTTGGAGCGTAGCGAAGCGGCGAGTAAGGCGAGGCCGAAGTAGACGCCTTCGAACACGGCGCTGGTCTTCACCGTGATCGCACTGCCGGCGAAGACCATGGCGAGGCTGGCGTCTAGGCTGCCGCCGCCGCGCTCCAGCCGCCGCCGCGCGCGCAGGACCAGCAGGGCCGCGGCGGCGACCAGCAGGTTGTAGAATACCGGGGCCTGGCCGCCGAAGCCGAACAGCGGGGTCAGCCAGACGAGGTAGAGGCCGCCCGCCAGGACAGCGCCCTGGGTTCCGGTCCAGCGCAGGGCGATGCGGGCGATCACCAGCGCGGTGGCCGCGGCGCTGGCGGCGGCGGCGAGCTGATAGGCGACGGGGCTGGCCGAGATCCCGGTGATCGCCCAGTAGATCAGGAACAGGCCGAGTGGCTTGCGATCCCACACGTCGACATAGGGGAGGGCGCCATGGTGCATGGCCAGGCCGACGGTCTGGTAGAAGGTCTCGTCGGACATGATGTTCGGATCGCCGAATGACGACCAGCGCAGGATGAGCGCCACGACGGCGAAGACCGCGGCCTGGACTGCCGGCAGGGCGATGAGCCGCGCGGCACCCGCCGGCTCGCTTGCGCTGATTGATCCCATGATGCCCCCTTCAGCCGCGCAGTCTAGCGGGCTTGCTGCCAGAGGGAAGGGGGCTGAAAAGGGGGTGACTCTTGCGCTGCCTTCGCCTAAGGGCCCCGCTCCCATCAAGCGCGATTCAAAGCGAAAGCGAGTGCTACGACATGAAACTCAACGACATCCGTGACAATTCCGGTGCCCGCAAGGCCCGCATGCGCGTCGGCCGCGGCATCGGTTCGGGCAAGGGCAAGACCGCCGGGCGCGGCCAGAAGGGCGCCAAGGCGCGTTCGGGCGTTTCCGTGAATGGGTTCGAGGGTGGCCAGATGCCGCTCCACATGCGCATCCCGAAGCGCGGCTTCAACAACATCTTCGCCAAGGACTTCGCCGAGGTTAACCTGGGCCTCGTCCAGAAGGCGATCGACGCCGGCAAGCTCGATGTGAAGGCCACGATCGACCACGCCGCGCTGAAGGCCGCTGGCCTGGGCCGTGGTGGCAAGGACGGTGTCCGCCTGCTCGGCAAGGGCGCGTTCTCGGCCAAGGCGAACTTCGCGGTCGACGGCGTTTCCGCCGGGGCGAAGGCCGCGGTGGAAGCCGCCGGCGGTTCGGTGACCGTGGCCGATGCCGGCCCGACCGAGCAGGAAAAGAAGGCTGCGCGCGCCGCCGCCAACAAGGCTGCCAAGAAGGCCTGACCCGAAACGGTCGTTCCGGGTGTGACCCGGGGCCGCGCCCAAGCGGCCCGGCGTCCCGGCGTTCCCCGGAGCGATGCGTTTTTGTCCCGCCCGGGTTCGACAAGCGCGGCGCCAGCCTCTATGGGGCAGCCACGCAACCAAGGCTCTCATCCGACATGGCTTCACGCGCCGACAATATCGCGAGCACTCTCAGCCTCGCCAACTTCTCCAAGGCCACCGAGCTCAAGAAGCGGATCTGGTTCACCCTTGGTGCACTGATCATCTTCCGCTTCCTCAGCTTCGTGCCGCTGCCGGGCGTGAACCCGCTGATCCTGCAGGATCTCTACAGCCGAACGCAGGGCGGTATCCTGGACTTGTTCAACACCTTCTCGGGTGGGGGGCTCGAACGCATGAGCCTGATCGCGCTCGGCGTGATGCCCTACATCACCGCCTCGATCGTGGTCCAGTTGGCCGCCTCGCTGCATCCGTCGCTGGCGGCGCTGAAAAAGGAAGGCGAAAGCGGGCGCAAGAAGCTCAACCAGTACACGCGCTATGGCGCGGTCGTGCTCACCGCCATCCAGGGCTGGTTCGTCGCCTCCGGGCTCGAGGCTTATGGCGCCTCCAGCGGCCTCCAGGCCGTGGTCATGCCGGGCGTGGTGTTCCGTGTCGGCGCGGTGATCTCGCTGATCGGCGGCACCATGTTCCTGCTGTGGCTGGGCGAGCAGATCACCAGCCGCGGCATCGGCAACGGCACCTCGCTGATCATCATGGCCGGCATCGTCGCCCAGATGCCGACCTTCATCGCCAACCTGTTCGAAGGTGGCCGTTCGGGCTCCATCTCGGGATTCACGATCGTCGGCCTCGTGGTCATGCTGGTCGCGCTGATTCTCGGCATCTGCTACTTCGAGCGGGCCACGCGCCGGCTGCTGATCCAGTATCCGAAGCGCGCGACCCAGAAGGGCATGATGCAGGCGGACCGCAGCCACCTGCCGCTGAAGCTCAACACCGCCGGCGTGATTCCGCCGATCTTCGCCAGTTCCTTGCTGTTGCTGCCGTTGACGATCACGCAGTTCGCCGGCAATTCGGTTTCACCAGACACGACGGCCGGGAACTTCATCGTCTCGCTCAACCAGTACCTGGCCCACGGCAAACCGCTCTACATGGTGCTCTATGCGCTGGGCATCGTGTTCTTCTCGTTCTTCTACACCGCGGTGGTCTTCAACCCCGAAGAAACGGCGGACAACCTCAAGAAGAATGGCGGGTTCATCCCCGGTATCCGGCCGGGCAAGAACACGGCGACCTATCTCGATCATGTGCTCACCCGCATTACAGTGATGGGCGCCGCCTACATCACGATCGTCTGCGTCATTCCAGAGTGGGTCATTGCCCAGACAGGCATTACGGCGTTCTTCCTGGGAGGCACCTCGCTGCTGATCGTCGTCAACGTGACCGTGGACACGATCACCCAGATCCAGTCGCACATGCTGGCCCATCAGTATGGCGATTTGATCAAGAAGGCGAAGCTGAAAGGCCGCATGCGCTGACATAATCCGCCGGAAGATGGCTGCGCGGGGTTGACCTGGCCCCGGGTTGTCGGATCAAGGCGACAAGCAATCGTCGACAATGATCATTGGGAGGGCTCCCGTCATGAACATCATTCTCCTGGGGCCTCCGGGCGCGGGCAAGGGCACCCAGGCGCAGCGTCTGGTCGAGCGCCATGGCATGCGCCAGCTCTCCACCGGCGACATGCTGCGCGCCGCCGTCAAGGCCGGTACTCCCGTGGGGCTCCAGGCCAAGGCGGTGATGGAGCGTGGCGAGCTCGTCTCGGACGAGATCGTTTCGGCCCTGATCGGCGAGGAGCTCGACGCGATGGGCCCCCAGGCCGGCGCGATCTTCGACGGCTACCCGAGGACCGAGGCCCAGGCCCATTCGCTCGACGCGATCCTTGCCGGCCGCGGCCGGAGCCTTGACCGGGTGATCGAACTGGCGGTCGACGAGGACGCGCTGGTCGAGCGCATCACCGGCCGCTACACCTGCGCCAATTGCGGCAAGGGCTATCACGACCTGTTCGAGCAGCCCCGCCAACTGGGCGTCTGCGACAAGTGCGGCTCGACCGAGTTCAAGCGCCGGCCCGACGACAACGAGGAAACCGTACGCACCCGCATGGCCGAATATCGCGCCAAGACCGCGCCGATCCTGCCGATCTACGAAGCGCGCGGGATCGTGTCGCGCGTCAACGGCATGGCCGACATGGACGAGGTGACCGCAGCGATTGAGAAGATCATCGCCGGTTGAGGCTGCCGTCGTCCCGGGCTTGACCCGGGCCGCTGCCCGACACGAAGTTGAGGCCTCGCCGGCTAGAGAGGTCGCGCCTGAAGACAGGCACCGGTCCCGGATCGAGCCCGGGACGACGCTCCCCGCATGGTCCGGCCTTGCTCGAGTGCGGCGGCGGTGGCACAAGAGCAGGGCGCTCAGCTTGCGCCGTGCCACGGCGTTGACAGCATGGGCGAATCGTCCTAAGCGCCCCCTTCACTCGAACGAACGGGTCAGTCCGGCAGGCGATTTGTCGCGCCCGGACTTTTGCCGTTTGGGGCAGTGAACCCGCGTTGAGATAGGAAGCGCCCGGTCTTCGGACATCCGGCCAACTTCCTGTGGAGCTTGGAGAAAAGTTAAGTGGCACGTATTGCCGGGGTCAACATCCCCACCAACAAGCGCGTGATTATCGCGCTCACCTACATCCACGGTATCGGCCCCAAGTCGGCCAAGGACATCGCCGACAAGCTGGGCATCGACCACAGCCGCCGCGTCCAGGACCTGACCGACCAGGAAGTCCTGCACATCCGTGAGACGATCGACGCCGACTACTCTGTCGAGGGCGACCTTCGCCGCGATACCGCGATGAACATCAAGCGCCTGATGGATCTCGCGTGCTATCGCGGGCTGCGTCACCGCAAGGGCCTGCCGGTCCGCGGCCAGCGCACCCACACCAACGCCCGTACCCGCAAGGGCAAGGCTAAGCCCATCGCCGGCAAGAAGAAGTAAGACCGCCCGCTTCGGCAGGTCTGCTCCTTTTTCCGATTTTCGACAGGAATTCAGCACATGGCACGCGAACCCCAGCGCATTAAGCGCCGCGAGCGCAAGAACATCTCGAGCGGCGTCGCGCACGTGAACGCCAGCTTCAACAATACCATGATCACGATCACCGATGCCCAGGGCAACGCCATCTCGTGGTCGTCGGCCGGCATGATGGGTTTCAAGGGTAGCCGCAAGTCGACGCCCTACGCCGCCCAGGTGGCTGCGGACGACGCCGGCAAGAAGGCCGCCGAACACGGCGTGCGTACCCTCGAGGTTGAGGTCAAGGGCCCCGGCTCGGGCCGTGAGAGCGCCCTGCGCGCCCTCCAGGCGGTCGGCTTCACCATCACCTCGATCCGCGACGTGACCCCGATCCCGCACAACGGCGTGCGCCCGTCCAAGCGTCGCCGCGTCTGATCGTATCTGAACGAAGGCCGGGCCCGGCCTTCGTACTTTTCGAGAAGCCGCGGCCCTCATCGGGGCCAGCGGCTTTTCCCGCCAGAACACACCCTAGGGGAAGTCCATGACTGTCAACATCAAGAACTGGCAGGAACTCAAGAAGCCCAACAACCTGGACATCAAGCCCGGCAACGACCCCAAGCGCCGTGCGACCTTCGTCGCCGAGCCGCTCGAGCGCGGTTTCGGTCTGACGCTAGGCAACGCGCTGCGCCGCGTGCTGCTCTCCTCGCTGCAGGGCGCCGCGATCACCTCGATCAAGATCGAGAACGTGCTCCATGAATTCAGCTCGCTCGCCGGCGTGCGCGAGGACGTGACCGACATCGTCCTCAATGTGAAGCAGATCGCGCTCAGGATGCAGGGCGAAGGCCCCAAGCGGCTCCAGCTGTCCGCCACCGGTCCGGCCGAGGTCAAGGCCGGCGACATCGCCGTGACCGGCGACATCGAGGTCATGAACAAGGACCTGGTGATCTGCCACCTCGACGAGGGTGCGACGCTCAACATGGAACTGACCGCCGATACCGGCAAGGGCTATGTCCCGGCCGTGTCGAACCGTCCGGTCGACGCGCCGATCGGCCTGATTCCGGTCGACTCGCTGTACTCGCCGGTGCGCCAGGTCTCGTACAAGGTCGACAATGCCCGTATCGGCCAGGAGCTTGACTATGACAAGCTGAGCCTGACCATCGAGACCGACGGCACGGTCACCCCGGAAGACGCCGTGGCCTATGCCGCGCGCATTCTCCAGGACCAGCTGGCGCTGTTCGTCCACTTCGAGGACGTTGCCCCGGTCGGCCAGTCGCCGATGATCGGCATGGCCGCCGCTCCGGCCGAAGAAGGCGACACCAACCAGCTCAACCGCTACCTGCTCAAGAAGGTGGACGAGCTCGAGCTGTCGGTCCGTTCGGCCAACTGCCTCAAGAACGACAACATCATCTACATCGGNGACCTGGTCCAGAAGACCGAGGCCGAGATGCTCCGCACGCCGAACTTCGGCCGCAAGTCGCTCAACGAGATCAAGGAAGTCCTGAGCTCGATGGGCCTGCGCCTCGGCATGGACATCCCCGGCTGGCCGCCGGAGAACATCGAGGAAATGGCCAAGAAGCTCGAACAGGAGCTGCTGGGCTAACGATTGGCGTCGTCCCGGGCTTGACCCGGGACCGCCGGCCTTCCGTTAGGCGAGACATTGCCGGCAAGAAGCCTCACAGCTTCGCATCGGGTACCAATCCCCGGGATCAAGTCCGGGACGACGAATGGGGATTTGGTCGGCCCCGCAACCGACCTGGATCGGGCTACCTGACACGGGCCCCCTACGAACGGAGACAAGAAATGCGTCACAAGCTGGGCCAGCGCAAGCTGGGTCGTACCTCTGCCCACCGCATCGCGATGCTGCGCAACATGTCGGCGTCGTTGATCAAGCACGAGCAGATCACCACGACCCTCCCCAAGGCGCGCGAACTGCGCCCCTATCTCGAAAAGCTGATCACGCTGGCCAAGAAGGGCGGCCTGTCCAACCGCCGTCTCGCCCACGCCCGCCTGCTTGACGATGCGCAGCTGGTGAAATTGTTCGACGTCCTCGCCGCGCGCTATGCTGATCGTGAAGGTGGCTACACCCGCATCATCAAGGCCGGCGTGCGCGCCTCGGACGCCGCTCCGATGGCCGTGATCGAACTGGTTGACCGCGACACCGCCGCCAAGGGCCAGGATTCGGGCCCTGTGGAGGTGGCTGACGAAGAGTTCGCCGAAGCCTGAGAACGGGCCTTCCGCAGAAATCACGCAAGGGCGGCGGCACCACGGTGCGGCCGCCCTTTTGCTTTGTCTGTCGTCTTGGTATTGCTTCCGCAAGGCACCTGCATTGCAGCTTGCTTGCACCTGTTCCATATTCGCGCCAGCCGTGACGCCACACTTCGCTCTTCCCGTCCTTGCCGCCCTGCCGCTGCTGGCCTTCTCGCTGCTGGCCCTGCCGGCGGCTCCTGTCCTGTCCGAGGTCATGCCCCAAGCCCTTTCATCGCCCGCCGCCAGCAATCCCTCCTATCCCGCCACGCGGAAGGGCGAGGTGGTCGAGACCCACTTCGGCGAGACCATTGCCGATCCCTACCGCTGGCTGGAGAACGATGTCCGCAACGATCCGGAAGTGGCGGACTGGGTGAAGCGGCAGAACCTGGTCACCGATGCCTACCTGGCGTCCCTCCCGCAACGCGAGGCGTTCCGCTCCCGTATCCGCCAGCTGATGAACTACGAGCGTTTCGGCCTGCCCGTGCGCGCGGGCAAACATTACTTCTACATGCGCAATTCCGGCCTGCAGAACCAGGCGCAACTGTTCGTCCGCAAGGGGCTGGACGGCAAGCCGCGGCTGCTGCTCGACCCCAACAGCTGGGCCGCCGACGGGGCGACTGCGCTTGATGCGTGGAAGCCTTCGCGCGATGGGCGCTTCCTGCTCTACTCGGTGCAGGACGGCGGCTCCGACTGGCGCGTGCTCAAGGTGCTGGACGTCGCCTCCGGGCAGGTCATGGCCGACACGGTACGCTGGGCCAAGTTCACGGACCTTGCCTGGGTGGGCAGCGAGGGCTTCCTCTATTCGCGCTTCCCCGAGCCTGCGCCGGGTGAGGCCTTCCAGCAGCGTTCCTACAACCAGGCGGTGTGGTTCCACCGCCTCGGCACCGACCAGTCCGCCGACGAGCTGGTCTATGCGACGCCTGGCCAGCCAGACCTCGGCCACGGCGCGGAAGTGACAGCGGACGGGCGCTGGGCGGTCATCACCACCTCGAGCGGGACTGATGCGCGCCATGCGATCCACCTTATCGACCTCAAGGGGCGCCGGGCAGGCAAATGGCCCGTGCGCGAGGTGATCGGCGGGCTGGAGCACGATTGGCAGCTGGTCGAGAGCCTGGGCGGGACCATGTGGTTCCTGACGAACGAGGGCGCTCCGCTCTATCGGCTGCTCGCCTTCGATCCCGCCGCGCCGTCGCCGGTCTGGCGCGAGGTCGTTCCGGAGGCCGAAGACAAGCTCGAACAGGCGGCGATCGTTGGCAACAAGCTGGTGCTGAACTACCTAAAGGACGCCAACAGCCGCGCCGTGGTGGTGGATTTCGCCGGCAAGCCAGCCAGCGAGATCGAGCTCTCCGACATCGGCACGGCCAGCGGCTTTCGTGGCGAGCCGGGCGATCCGGAGACCTTCTACGCCTTCACCAGCTTCAATCGCCCCTCGACGATCTACCGGCTCGATCTCGCTACCGGCCAGACCCAGGTCTTCGCCCAGCCGAAACTGGCGTTCGATCCGGAGCAGTTTGCGGTGGAGCAGCGGTTCTACACCTCCAAGGACGGCACCCGCATTCCGCTGTTTCTCGTCCGCAGCAAGGCGGCGGAGGCTTCGGGGCGGACGGTGCCGACGCTGCTCTATGGCTATGGCGGGTTCGACGTCTCGCTCACCCCGGCCTTCGCGGCCTCGCGCCTGGCGTGGCTGGAGGCGGGTGGGGCCTTTGCCATGGCCAATATCCGTGGCGGCGGCGAATATGGCCGGGTGTGGCATGACGGCGGCCGGCTCGCCAACAAGCAGAACGTGTTCGACGACTTCATCGCCGCGGCCGAGTACCTGATTGCAGAGGGGGTGACGAGCCCGCGCCAGTTGGCGATCCAGGGCGGCTCCAATGGCGGGCTTCTGGTCGGCGCCGTGGTCAACCAGCGGCCTGATCTGTTCGCTGCCGCCAATCCGCAGGTGGGCGTGATGGACATGCTGCGCTTCGACCGCTTCACCGCCGGGCGTTACTGGGTCGACGATTACGGCCACCCCGACCGCGAGCCCCATTTCAAGGTGCTGCGCGCCTATTCCCCGTTGCACAACATTGCGAGCGGCAAGGACTATCCGGCGATCCTCGTGACCACCGCCGATACCGACGACCGCGTGGTTCCGGGGCACAGCTTCAAGTACACCGCGGCGCTCCAGTCCGCCGCCATCGGCTCCAGGCCGCACCTTATCCGCATCGAGACCCGCGCCGGCCACGGCTCGGGCAAGCCGACCGACAAGGCGATCGAGGAAAGCGCGGACGTGCTGGCCTTCCTCGCCGCCGCGACCGGGCTGGAAGTTCCGGGAGCGGCTAGGAAAGATCAGATGGCAAGTACGGAGCAGTAGCTGCTCGAATCGCCCCGTTCAGCCCTTGACCTGGCAGGCGATCCCCGCGCTCTTCAGCGTGACGCACAGGGCGTTGGCGGCGGCGGCGTCCGGCGCGATCGCCTGGAGGCGGTAAACCGTGCCGATGTCAGCGCTGCCCTGGACGACGCGGTGCTTGAGGGGCTTCAGGGCCTCGCTGCTGCCGGACAGGCGGGTCCAGCCGGCTTCGGCGGCTTCCTGTGAGGTATAGGCGCCGACCTGTACACCGACGCCGGCCGCTGCGGCATCAGTTCCGGCCGCGGCCGGCGCTTCGCCGCCGCCGAGACGGGCAGGGGTGGACTTGCCCTCGGAGACGGCAAAGGCACTGTCTCCGGTACCGGCGTAGGTCTTGCCGCCCTGGTTCGCGGGGACTTGCTTGTAGGGTTCGGCCGGGGCCTTGATCACGCCGCCATCTGCGACCTGCGGGCCGGAAGAGCCCGAGCGGTGGTTGGCGAACCACAGGCCACCGCCGATCAGCAGGATCAGCGCAAGCCCGAAGCCGAGGAAGCGCAGGACGCGGCCGGTATCTATCATGCCTTCGTCGTCATCGTCGTCATCGGCGGATTCGAGCCAGGGGAGGCGCTCATCCTCGTTCAGCGCGAGCTGGGGCGCGGCGCCTTCAAGCACTTCGTAAGCCGGACCATCGGCTGCCGGTGGATCGAACGGATGGTGTTCGCCTGCCTCGTCGCGTTCGTCCATCATGCCCTCCATTTCGCGCGTATCCGTGTGATCTGCCCCAAGGCCGCCCGGAACGATCAAAGTTCCTCGACCGCTTCGACCCCGAGGATCGCGAGGCCGTTCTTCACCAACTGCCCGATTTGCGTGGCGAGGAAAAGCCTCGCCCCGGTGGCAACTGGGTCCGAAACGAGAATGAATCTCTTATCGGGACGATCATTGCCGAGATTCCAGTAGGCGTGGAAGGCGGCGGCGAGATCGCCGAGGAAGAAGGCCACGCGGTGCGGTTCGCGCGCCGCGGCGGCGGCTTCGACCAGGCGCGGGAACTGGGCGGCGAGCTTGACCAGGGCCAGTTCCTCCTCACCCAGCCGGTCAAGCGCCTCGGCGGACGGCGCGAGACCCTCGGCAGCGGCCTTGCGCAGGGTCGAGCAGATCCGCGCATGGGCGTACTGCACGTAGAAGACCGGATTGTCCTTCGAGGCTTCGACCACCTTGTCGAAATCGAAGTCCATCTGGGCTTCCGGCTTGCGGGTCAGCATCGAGAAGCGGACCACGTCCTTGCCGACCATCTCGACCACGTCGGCCAGCGTCACGAAGGTGCCGGAGCGCTTCGACATCTTGAAAGGTTCGCCACCCTTGAGCAGCTGGACCATCTGCACCAGCTTGACCTCGAACGGCTTGGGGCTCGCGCCGTCGGCCCCGGTGAGCGCGGCGACGGCGGCCTTGATCCGCTTGACCGTGCCGGCATGATCGGCGCCCCAGATGTCGACCAGTGCGTCGCATTCCTGGGCCTTCTGGAAGTGATAGGCGAGGTCGGCGCCGAAATAGGTCCAGGAGCCGTCGCTCTTCCTGATCGGCCGGTCCTGGTCGTCGCCGAACCTGGTCGAGCGGAACAGGGGAAGTTCGACCGGCTCCCAGTCCTCGGGCGTCTTGCCCTTGGGGGCTTCGAGATGGCCGTCGTAGACGAGATCATGGGCGCGCAGCCACTTTTCGGCAGCATCGACCTTGCCCGAGGCCTGGAGTTCGGCCTCCGAGGCGAAGACCTCGTGAGTAATGCCGAGCAGGGCGAGATCGGCCCGGATCATCTCCATCATGGCGGCGACGGCGCGGGTGCGGAACAGCGCGAGCCATTCGCTTTCCGGGGCCTTGGCGTACTTGTCGTCGAATTCGGCGGCGAGGGCCTGTCCGACGGGGATCAGGTATTCGCCCGGATAGAGGCCTTCCGGGATCTCGCCCACCGCTTCGCCCAGCGCTTCGCGGTAGCGGACATGGGCCGAGCGGGCGAGGACCTGGACCTGGGCGCCGGCATCGTTGACGTAGTATTCGCGGACCACCGAATGCCCGGCGAATTCCAGCAGGGCGGCGAGCGCATCGCCCACCACCGCGCCGCGGCAATGGCCCATGTGCATCGGCCCGGTGGGATTGGCCGAGACATATTCGACATTGACCCGGGTGCCCGCGCCCACGGTTGAGCGGCCATAGTCAGCGCCGAGGGTGGCGATGGCCTGCAACTCGGCGAGCCATGCCTCCGGCGCGACGCGCAGGTTGATGAAGCCAGGCCCGGCGATCTGGGCTTCGATGACCTGCGGCAACTTCGTCAGCTCGCCGACGAGGGTCTCGGCCATGGCGCGCGGGTTCATGCCGGCGGGCTTGGCGAGGACCATAGCTGCATTGGTCGCGAGATCGCCGTGCGCGGGATCGCGCGGCGGCTCCACGGTGACGGCGGCGTGGTTCAGCCCAGCGGGCAGGACTCCCGCCGCTTCGAGCGCGGCCAGCGCGGCGGCTACATGGCCGGCGAAGGCGGCGTGGAGGGTCGTGGCGGGAGCGTTTGCAGACATGGCCGCGCGCCTAGCCGGTTTGGCGCGCGGGGGGAAGTGGGGGAGGGGACTTGCCGCCCGACCTCAGCGCGTGACGTTGTAGGCCAGCTGCTGTTCGGAGAGCTGGAAGCCGACCAGCACCTCGAAGGTGGCGCGGGTGACGGCTGCGCGCACCTCGGGGATGGTCAGCGGGTCGATCGCGGCATCGGCCTCGCCCGCCTTGCGCTTGCGGGTGATGCGGCGGCGGATGTCATCCGGCAGGGTCGCCTCGGCGCGGTCGATATAGGCGCCGGCCTCGGCGTGGGCCTGGGCGCGTTCCTGGCCGTCGGCGAAGTTGAGCGTGACCGTGCCCACCCGCTTGGAGATTACCGCCGAGCCGCCGCGCAGCACGGTGACGAAATAGGGCAGCTGCACGGTGCGCGCGCCGCGCGTGTCGGTACGGCGGGCAAGAACATCGAACCCGGTCTGAGAATAGACCTTTTCGGTGGTCCCGCCTTCGGCGCAGTTGGGGCGCAGGTTGGTGATCGCGGCGGTCACGTCGATCGCGTTCGCTTCGGCGGATCCGGGGACACGGAACAAGGTGACGTCGCCGGTATAGTCGGGAATGCCGACAGCCGGGCAGGCGCCGCGCACCGCAGTGATGCCCACGCCTTCGTCCACCACGATGGCGCCCTTCGACTTGCAGCCCCCGAGGGCGGCGGCAATCAAGGCAATTCCGGCGGCGGCGAGCAGGCGGGGGCGAGTGATCATCCACGGGTCCTTGTTGCGCGCAGGGCTTTCCGCGCGTCGCTTTGTCGTGCAGCCCTAGCGGGACCGGCGCGGACGCGCTAGACCCTGTTTCGCCCGGGTGGGCGGCCCGCCCCTGCGGGCTTCCTGACGCGATGACGATGCTTCCACCCGGGCGAAACAGGGTCTAGGGGCCTCGACATGAACGCGCCATTTCCCGGTTCCGATTCCACAGTCGAGTCGAGCGGCCAGCCGCTGCGCCTGCTGATCGCCGCCCCGCGGGGATTCTGCGCCGGGGTGGACCGGGCGATCGAGATCGTCGAGCGGGCGCTCGATCGCTACGGCGCCCCGGTCTACGTGCGCCATGAGATCGTGCACAACAAGTACGTCGTCGACGGACTCCGCGCCAAGGGCGCGATCTTCGTGGAGGAGCTGGATCAGGTTCCCGATGGCGTTCCGGTGATCTTCAGCGCCCATGGCGTGCCCAAGGCCGTGCCGGAGGCGGCGAGCGCTCGCGGTCTCGAATGGCTCGATGCGACCTGCCCGCTGGTCAGCAAGGTCCATCGCCAGGCCGAGCGCCAGATCGAGGCGGGGCGGCACATCCTGTTCATCGGCCACAAGGGCCATCCCGAGGTGATCGGAACGCTCGGCCAGGTCCCTGGCAGCGCGATCACCCTGGTCGAGACCGAAGCCGATGTCGCGGCGCTCGATTTTCCCGAAGGGCAGCCGCTGGCCTTTCTCACGCAGACCACGCTCTCGGTCGACGATACGGCCGGGATCATTGCCGCCCTGCAGAAGCGCTTTCCGCAGATCGTCGGTCCCCGCGGCGAGGATATCTGCTACGCCACTTCGAACCGCCAGGCCGCGGTCAAGGCGATCGCGCCGGAATGCCAGCTGGTCCTGGTGATCGGCGCGCCCAACTCGTCCAATTCGCTGCGGCTGGTGGAAGTCGCCGAACGCTGCGGCGCGCGCGCGCACCTGATCCAGCGCGGGGAGGAGATCCGGGCCGAATGGCTCGACGGCGTGACGACGATGGGCCTCACCGCCGGGGCCTCGGCGCCCGAGGAGCTGGTTCGCGAAGTCGTCGCCGCGATCGCGGCCCTGCGCCCGGTGGAGGAGGAAACGGTGGTGGCGGCCGAAGAGAAGATGGTCTTCAAGCTGCCGCGCCAGCTGGTCGATTGACCGGGGGGGAGCAGAGGACGCATGGCCGTTTACACCCATCTCGACGATGGCGACTTCCGCTATCTCGCCGGCGAGTTCGGGCTGGGCGAACTGCGCTTCTACAAGGGCATCGCCGAGGGCATCTCCAACAGCAACTTCATCGTGGAAACCGCGCGGCCCGACGGGCAGGCTCCGGCGCGGCACATCGTCACCGTTTACGAGGAGCGCACCGACGTCCGCGACCTGCCGTTCTTCCTTGGCCTGCTCGATCACCTCGCCCGCAAGGGCTGCCCGGTCCCCGCGACGATCCATGACCGCGAGGGCCGGCCGTTCCGCGAGTATAACGGCAAGGCGCTGGCCTTCATCGAATTCCTTCCCGGCATCACCGTCAGCCATCCGACCCCGGAGCAAGCGCGGGCGGTGGGATCGGCGCTGGCGCGGGTGCACCTGGCCGCCGCCGACTTCGGGCAGTCGCGCGCCAACGACATGGGGCCGGCCCGCTGGCGCGAGCTGCTCGATGGCTGCGGCCATGACGGGCTGATGGGGATCGACCCGGCGCTCGCCCCACTGGTGGCGAGCGAACTGCCCGCGATTCTCGAAGCCTGGCCGAACGACCTGCCGCGCTCGGTGATCCACGCGGACCTGTTTCCCGACAACGTGCTGATGCTCGGCGATGAGGTGGCCGGGCTCATCGACTTCTACTTCGCCTGCACCGACCTGACGGCCTACGACGTTGCCGTGACCCACGCCGCCTGGTGCTTCGACCCTACCGGGGAGACCTTTGATCCGGCGATCTCGGCGGCCCTGCTTGGCGGCTACGAGACGGTCAGGCCATTGTCGGCTGCCGAGCATGGCGCCCTGCCGCTGCTCGCGCGCGGTGCGGCCATGCGCTTTCTCGCCACCCGCGCCTACGACTGGCTGTACACGCCCGAGGGCGCGCTGGTCACCCGCAAGGACCCGATGGCCTTTGCCCGGCGGCTTCAGTTCTATCGCCAGAACTCAGGCGTATTTGCTTGAAACACGTCGATATTTTCACGGATGGCGCCTGCAAGGGCAATCCTGGCCCCGGCGGCTGGGGCGCGATCCTCAGGATGGGCGAGCACGAAAAGGAAATGTCCGGCGGCGAGCGGGCAACGACTAACAACCGCATGGAGCTGATGGGCGCGATCCAGGCGCTGAAGGCGCTCAACCAGCCTTGCCGCGTGACGCTTCACACCGACAGCAAGTATGTCATCGACGGGATCACGCGCTGGATCTTCGGCTGGCAGAAGAACGGCTGGAAGAATGCGGCGAAGAAGCCGGTCGCCAATGCCGAGCTGTGGCAGGACCTGATCGCCGCCACCAAGGGGCACCAGGTCGAATGGGTTTGGGTCAAGGGCCACGACGGCCACCCGGAAAACGAGCGCGCCGACCGGCTGGCCAGCGACGCGGCGGATGCGGCGCGCGACTAGACCCTATTTCTTCTACCTGGCTGAAATAGGGTCTAGGGCGGCGGCGGCATCGCCAACGTCGGCCGCCATTACGCCTAGCCCGTCTGCCCTGAGCGTGTCGAAGGGCTCGGGAGGAACGGAGTGGGGTGGGAAGGGTGAAACGGGCCAAGGCAGCAGGACTGCGCTCCCGGCCTTGTCCATAACCCGAATTTAACCATTCCGGGGCTAGGGGACCGGCATGGAACTGCTGGTCTTCGTTGGCATATCGCTTGCCCTGCTCGGGGTGTTGAGCCTGGTTGAGCACTGGCGCAACCCGGGGCCCACCGACTGGCGGGTGAACCTGCAATCGTGGGTGATCAACATCGGCATCGCCCTGATGGCGAGCCATTTCTGGCCGCGCTGGCTGGGCGGATCGCTGATCGACGGGGCTGACCTGCCGCTGTGGCTGGCGCTGCCGCTGTTCGTGGTCGTGCGCGACTTCCTGGAATGGTTCTACCACTTCGCCCAGCACCGCATCCCGGCGCTGTGGGCGATCCATTCGTTCCACCATTCCGATCCGCAGATGACCGCGCTGACCACCAACCGCCACTTCTGGGCGGACCAGCTGGTCAAGTCGCTGACGATCTGGTCGGCGACCTCGATGGTGATCCGCGGGACCGACACGCTGGTGGGAATCTACGGCCTGATCAGCCTCTACAACTACCTGATCCACGCCAATCTCAGGATCGACTTCGGCCGGTTTTCGTGGTTGCTCAACTGCCCGGCCTATCACCGCCGCCACCATTCGCGGCTCCCTGAGCACTATGACAGCAACCTTGCCGCGCTGTTTCCGATCTGGGACGTGCTGGCGGGCACCTATCGCCGGCCCGACGGCTGGCCGCCTTGCGGACTGGACGAGGGCAAGCCGGAATCGCTGACCGACCTGCTGTGCTGGCCGGTGCGCGACCGCGAGCGCGGGAAGCTACCGGTCCAAGCCGACGCCTGAACCCGATGCCTGAACCGGGCGCTTATCCCCGGCTGCCGGGCGCGCAAAGCTTGCTTCAGGCGCGGTTTTCCGCGATCCGTGAGCCATGGTTCCGGCGATCTTCGGCCTTTCCGGCTTCACGCTGACTGCTGACGAGCGGGCCTTCTTCGCCGATGCCGATCCGGCGGGCTACATCCTGTTCGGCCGCAACGTCGCAAGCCCCGCGCAGCTGCGCGCGCTGACTGACGAGCTGCGCGCAATCCACGGGCGTGAGCGCCTGTTTATCTGCATCGACCAGGAAGGCGGGCGCGTCGCCCGGATGAAGCCGCCGGCCTGGGCGGCCTATCCGGCCGGCGAACCCTTCGCGCGGCTCTACGACCTGGCTCCCGCCAGCGCGATCGAGGCAGCCCGGTGCAATGCCGAGGCGCTCGGACTCGACCTTGCCGAAGCCGGTATCAGCGTCGACTGCTGGCCGCTGCTCGATGTGCGCCAGCCCGGGGCGCACGATGTCATCGGTGACCGCGCGCTGGGCGAGGAACCCATGCGGGTGGCCGCGCTGGGTCGCGCGGTGCTTGACGGACTGAGGCGGGCAGGGGTGACCGGCGTGGTCAAGCACATGCCCGGTCATGGCCGCGCCATGGCCGACAGCCACAAGGAACTGCCGACCGTCGCCGCCTCGGCTGAGGAACTTGAGGCGGACATCGCCCCGTTTCGCGCGCTGGCTTCCGCTCCGATCGCGATGACCGCGCACATCCGCTACACGGCCTGGGACGCGGAGCGCCCGGCCACCCAGTCGCCCTTCGTGATCGGGGAGATCATCCGCAAGCGCATCGGATTTTCCGGCCTGCTGCTGACCGACGATCTCGACATGGAGGCCCTTGCCGGCACCGTGCCCGAGCGCGCCGCCCTTTCGCTCGCCGCCGGGTGCGACCTCGCGCTCAATTGCTGGGCGAGGATGCCGGACATGATCGGCATTGCCGCGGCTTGCCCGACCATGCCGGAAGCGACCGCCACGAGGCTCGCCGCCGCGCTGGCCGTTACCGGTGCTCTTGTCCCCGATCCCGCCCGCCGCGCAGAGTTGGCGGTCAAGCGAGACAGCCTGCTGGGGCTGGCATGAACCTGCCGCCCACCCAATCCGCCTTCGAGGGCGACGACTGGACCGGCCCAGCCGCCGCGCCGACCGAAGACGCGGCGCTATATCTCGAGCTCGACGGCTGGGAAGGTCCGCTCGACCTCCTGCTGGACCTTGCCCGCCGCCAGAAGGTGGATCTGCGCAAGATCTCGATCCTTGGCCTTGTCGACCAGTACCTTGTCTATATTGAGCGGGCCGAGGCGCTGCGGCTGGAGCTGGCGGCCGATTACCTCGTTATGGCCGCCTGGCTGGCCTACCTCAAGTCCGCGCTCCTGCTCCCGCGCGAAGAGCGGGAGGACCCGAGCCCCGAGGAACTGGCCCTGCGCCTGCAACTGCGGCTCCAGCGGCTCGGCGCGATGCGCGAGGCGGCGGCGCGGCTGATGGGGCGTGACCGGCTGGGGCGCGACGTGTTCCGCCGCGGCGCGCCGGAAGGCCTCAGGGTCGAGCGGCGCAATGCCTGGACCTGCGAATGGTTCGACCTCGTCCAGGCCTATGGCAAGGTCCAGGCGCGCACCGCGCCGGTGGTCCACATGGTGCGCGAGCGGTCGGTGATGACCCTCGAGTCGGCGCTGTCGCGGGTTTCGGCCATGCTCGGGGTGAGCCTCGACTGGATGGATCTGCGCGATTTCCTGCCGGTTCATTCCGACCCGCGGCTGCGGCGCTCTGCGCTGGCTTCCAGTTTCGTCGCCGCGCTGGAACTGGCCCGGCTGGGCAAGGCCGAGCTGGCGCAGGACGAGGCGTTCGGTCCGCTGCGGCTGCGGGGAGTGGCGGCGTGAACGGCTCTCCCGAAGCTGGGGCTATCGTGCAGCACTGTTCGGAAGTTAAGCCATGACCCGTCCCGACGATCTCGTCCGCGCCGTCGAGGCCACGCTCTTCGCGGCGACCGAGCCGATGACCGTCGAGGCCATTTCCACCCATCTGGGTGGGGCAGAGGTGCGCGAGGCCCTGCGCGAGCTGGCGGCGTTCTACGAAGGGCGGGGCATTGCCCTAGTCGAGCGCGGCAAGCGCTGGCACTTCCAGACCGCGCCCGATCTGGCCCATCTCCTGCGGCGCGAGCGCGAGGAGGTGCGCCGCCTGTCGCGGGCGGCCACCGAAGTGCTGGCGATTGTCGCCTATCACGAGCCGGTCAGCCGGGCCGAGATCGAATCGATCCGCGGGGTGCAGACCGCCAAGGGCACGCTCGACGTGCTGCTCGAAGCGGGCTGGGTTCGCGTGGCCGGGCGGCGTGAGGTGCCGGGGCGGCCGGTGATCTATGCGACCACGCCCGAATTCCTCGCCCACTTCGGCCTGACCTCGCGCCGCGACCTGCCCGGAATCGAGGAACTGCGCGCCGCCGGCCTGCTCGATCCGGTGGAGGAAGCGCTGGAGGTGGCGCTGGCCGCTCCTGCCGCGCCGCCTGCCCTGGACCAGGCTGATGACCGGGCTGCGGATACTGGCAATGCGCAGGAAAACGCCCTAGATTAAACCGGCAAGGGGGCCTATTCGGGCAGCCTCGCTCCACCGGGGCGTAAGGCTTGCCGCCTGCTGGAGTTTTGCACATGGGTTTCGGATCAATCGGGCATTGGATCATCCTGCTGGTGGTGGTTCTGATCCTGTTCGGACGCGGTCGCATCTCCGAGATCATGGGTGATTTCGGTAAAGGAATCAAAAGCTTCAAGCAGGGTCTTAATGACGAGGATCAGCCGCGGAACGTGACTCCGCCGGCCGCCGACAAGGCGCCGCCGGCCCAGATCCCGCCTGCCGCCCCGGCCGCGACCCCCGCTGAAGCGGCCGCCTCGACGCAGACGTCCGACACCGCCCAGAACTGACCCCGGGCACTTAGGGTCGCGAGCTGCGATGTTCGATATCGGCGCCGACGAACTGCTGTTGACGGCAGTGGTCGCCATCGTGGTGATCGGCCCCAAGGACATGCCGCGAGCCCTGCGCACGGCCGGGCGCTGGGTCGCCAAAATGCGCCGCATGTCGAGCGCCTTTCGCTCCGGATTCGAAAACGTCATCCGCGAGGCCGAGCTCGAGGAGATGGAGGCCGAGTGGCGCAAGCAGAACGCCGCGATTATGGCCAGTCACCCGTCCGATGCTGCCACCAATGCCGATCAGGCCGACACCATCGCCGCCGAGGCCGCGGCCCAAGGCGATCCCTCCGCGCTGCCACCGCCCGTCGAAGCCATGCCTGAGTCCGGGCCGGCCCCGCTTGCTGTCGCCGAGACTCGCGTCGAGCCCGGTCCGGGCACGCCAGTTCCCGGACGGGGCACACGCACGATGCCGGACGCTTAGGCGATGGCCTTCAAGCTTTCCGACATCGATGAAACCCAGGCTCCGCTGCTCGACCACCTGGTTGAGCTGCGCACCCGGCTGGTGCGCTGCATCGCCGCGCTGCTCCTGGCTTTCGGGATCTGCCTCTACTTCGCCCCGGACATCCTCGGCTTCCTGCTTCACCCGCTGGCCGCCGCCGGCCAGACCAAGCTGGTCTATACCAAGCTCTACGGGCAGTTTTTCGTCGAGCTCAAGGTGGCGCTGTTCGCGGCCTTCTTTGCCTCCTTCCCGGTCATCGCCAATCAGCTCTGGGCCTTTGTCGCACCGGGGCTCTATGCCAAGGAAAAGAAGGCTTTCCTGCCCTTCATCTGGGCGACGCCGGTGCTGTTCACCGCTGGCGGAGCGTTGGCCTATTTCGTCGTGATGCCAACGGCTTTCCGCTGGTTTCTCGGATTTCAGGGGACGCAGGGCGGAATCCAGGTCGAGGCCTTGCCAAATTCCGAGGATTATCTCGGCCTGGTCATGCAGTTCATCCTCGCCTTCGGGATCAGTTTTCTCCTGCCGGTCCTGCTGCTCCTGCTCAACCGCGCCGGCATGGTAACCCGGGCCCAACTGGCCGGAGCCCGACGCTACGTGATCGTGGGGATCACCGCTCTCGCAGCTGTGATCACACCCCCGGACGTTTTGTCGCAGCTCATGCTGGCGGTCCCGCTGATGCTGCTGTTCGAGGGCGCGCTGATCGTTATGTGGTTCTCCGACCGCAAGGCGGCGAGGGAAGGCGCGGCGGAGGAGACCCTGCCCGCGACGAGCACGCCGCCCGCGGCCTGATCGCCACGCCCTCCTTTATCGCCCGCCGGCGTCGGCAGGCGGCGCCGCCCAAACCTTGCGGCCGCCGACCCAGGTTTCCAGCACCTTCGTTTCGGCAAGATCGTCCGCAGCAGTCAGCAGCGGATCGCGGTCGACCAGGATGAAGTCGGCATTGAGGCCAGGGGCGAGCCGGCCGACCTTGCCGTCCGCCCAGGCGGCCCAGGCGGGCGCGACGGTCAGCGCGGCGAGCGCCTGCTGGCGCGGCAGGCCGTCGGCGCGGGAGGAGGCGGCGACCAGGGCGGCAAAGGGCTTGCCGGCCGCAAACGGAACGCCGCTGCCGAGCGCCAGGCGCACCTGCGCCTGGCCGAGCGCCGCGGCTGGTCCTGCGGCCGGGGCCAGGACCGTCGTCACGTCCGTTCCGAAGCGGGCCATGTCGGCCGCGTCGATCTCCTCGGCCCCTTCGATCCGCCAGCGCCGCTCGCCCTTGTAGGTCTGGGCCAGTTCGCTCGCCGCATCGAGCGCCGCGCTCACCGCCGCGCTCCCGTGGGCCTCGACGGAGACCTGGAAACGGTCGATCCCGGCGCGGCTCATCAGGTTGCGCAGCTGGGCCTGATTGAGCCGGGGCGTGCCGCCACCGGTCTTCGACCAGGCCCCGGGGCTGAAGGCCTTGCCATCGAGGACAAGGGCGAGGCCATTGAACTTCAGCCTGTCGTCATAGAGCCACGGGCTCGGCCCGGGGCCGCCGATCAGGCTCATGGTCTCGGCATCGGGGGCATAGCCGACGATCCGCAGCTGCAGCCGCCCGGCGTCCCCGGCGCGGCGATAGGCCTGCCAGTCGTCGATGGTCGTCGCCATGTCTGTTACTGTGGTCACACCCTGCCTAAGCAGGCTCGCCTGGGCCTCAGCCAGGGCCAGGTCGCGGTCTTCCGGGCGCGGTGCCGGCACGGCACCGGCAATGAGTTCCATCGCGGTCTCGTGGAAGATGCCGGAAGGCCCCGCGCCGTGCCGCTCGATCCGGCCGCCTGCGGGAGCGGGAGTGGAGGCGGTGACCTTCGCCGCGGCGAGGGCCGCGCTGTTGGCCCAGCCGGCGTGGCCATCGGCGCTGACCAGCCAGGCGGGCCGATCCTTCACCGCGCCATCGAGATCAGCGGCGCGGGGCCAGGCACCCCATTTCGCCGGGTCCCAGCCGTGCCCGAGCACCCAGGGCCTCTCCGGATGGGCGGCGGCATAGGCGGCGATCCGGGCGAGCGCCTCGTCCCGCGATGCGGCGAGGGAGAGGTCAAGCGTCAGCGCGGCGAAGCCCAGCGCCATGAGCCGCGCATGGCCGTCGACTAGTCCGGGCAGGAGGTAGCGGCCCTGGCCATCCACCCGATAGTCGACCCGCGGCGCCTTGTCGCCCTTGTGCAGGACCTGCACGACCCGCCCGTCGTTGCCGATGACGAGGCCGACGATCGGTTCGGCCCGGCCAGCGACATCGAATGTCAGGCCCTCGACATTGTCGACCAGGGTGTCCGCATGGGCGGCACCGGCGAGCAGAACCGCCAACGCGGCGGTCAGCCGCAGGGCAGGGCGCAGCACTGGCGGCGCGGCCCTAGCGGGTCTTGCCCGGTCGCGGCAGGCGGCGGACCAGCGCGCT
>JGI24751J29686_10000134_pt1 | contig 37360 bp, 30 predicted proteins | sample KBSSwiS6_FD_29686 | JGI IMG/M metagenome (IMG submission 29686)
GAGCCGAGCGCGGCGGCCTGCGCGGCCATCAAGGAGGCGATGCCGTCTTATGGCTCGGCCATCAATCCGTTCGACGTGACCGCCTCGGGCGCGCGCGACGGCACCGTGCAGAAGGTGGTTGCCGCGCTGGCCGCCACGGGCGAAGTGGACGCCGTCGTGCTGGTGCTGTCGACCGCCGCCAGTTTCGTCACTCTCGATTCCGCGGTGCTGGCGAAGGTCGCGCGGGACGCTGGGATCCCGATCGTCATCTATTCCTACACGGTCGTCTCCGAAGCCTGGCGCGAAGGGATGATCGGCTGCAACCTGCCGGTTTCCTCGGACCTCCAGGCCCTTGCCACCGGGCTGGCGCGGCTCGCCCGGCCTGAGCCCGCGAAGGGCACGGTCGCGCCGCTGGCCGTGCCCGCTTCGGTGCCCGCCGCAGTGGCCCAGGCGCGCGAAAGCCTGTGCGAATATGAGGTGAAGTCGATTCTCGCCGCGGCGGGGATCGCCACGGCCCCTGAAACCCTGGTCAGGTCTGCGGACGAGGCGGAAGCGGCTGCTCAGGCGCTTGGCTACCCGGTGGTGATGAAGATCCAGAGCCCGCGCATCCAGCACAAGACCGAGGTGGGCGGGCTGAAGCTCAACCTCAAGGACGCGGCTGCGGTCCGGGCGGCCTACGAGGAACTGGCGGCGGTGGGCGAGCGCCATGCCGCGGGGCATGTCGACGGCGTGCTGGTGCAGCCGATGGCGCCATCCGGCACCGAGATCATCGTCGGCATGGTGCGCGATCCCGGCTTCGGCCCGCTGATGATGGTGGGCTTCGGCGGCGTGGCCATCGAGCTTTACAAGGACGTCGCCTATCGGCTCNCCCCGGTGAGCGTGGCAGAGGCCAAGGCGATGATCGGCGCGCTGCGCTCCGCCCCGTTGCTGCAGGGCTATCGCGGACGGCCGCCCCTGGCCGTGGATGAACTGGCGCGGCTTATCTCCGACGTGTCGCGGCTGGCGGCCGCCGTGCCCGAGATCGGCGAGCTGGAGATCAACCCGGTGATCATGCACGCCGACGGCAGCGGCTTGACCATCGCCGACGCGCTGCTGATTCCGGCGGGGGCCGCTTCAGGCGGTCATTGACCGGGGCCGGTCCGGTCCGCGCCGGACCGGTCGCCCCGCTGCTTACCTGCCGGTGAACACCGGAGGCCGTTTTTCGGCCCAGGCGCTGCGCGCTTCCTTGTGATCCTCGGTCAACCCGCAGCGGCTCTGGCTGGTGGCCTCGATTTCGAGGACATCTGTCAGCGGTTCGGTCTCCGCGGCGAACAGGTTGCGCTTGATGTAGCCGTAGGTGATGCGCGGCCCTTCAGCGATCCGGGTGGCGAAGGCGGTGGCCTCAGCCATCAGCGCTTCATCGTCAACCAGCCGGGTGACCAGTCCCATCCGGTCCGCCTCTTCGGCCGAGAGGCGGGGGTTGAGGATCATCATCTCGCGGGCCTTGGCCGTGCCGAGCAGACGGGTCAGCGACCAGTTCGCCCCGAAGTCCCCCGACAGGCCGACCGAGGAGAAGGCCGTGGCGAACTTCGCCGACCGGCCGACGATCCGGAAATCGGCGGCGAGGGCGAGGCTGAGGCCGGCGCCCATGGCCGGGCCGTTCACCGCAGCGACGATGATCTTGGGACAGGTGTGCATGACCATGGCGATGCGTTGCTTCCAGCGCAGGTCCTGGACGCGCTCCTCGTAGGTTCGGTCCTTGCGGCCGGCCATGGCCTTGACGTCGCCGCCGACGCAGAAGCTCCGCCCGGCGCCGGTGAGCAGGATCGCGCCGACATCGAGATCTCGGCCGAGTCGTTCGAAGGCTTCGATCATGCCCGCGATCAGGTCGTCGGACAGGGCGTTGAGGGAATCGGGACGGTTCATCGTCAGGGTGACGAGGGGGCCCGTCCTGACTTCAAGCAGCTCGGACATGTGTTCTCCCCGGTTGGATCGCGGCGCGGGACTGCCGTCAGGCTTGCCGGGCTATGAAACGCCTCCGCGCGACGCAAGCCGGTTTCGCGCTTATCTCATACGTGCTTATCGGGTAGGCCGCTGGCGCAAGACGGGGGGCGGGCCTATGCGAAGGCCATGACCATAGCGGGGAAAGCCTGCATTGCAGGCATTTTCGAACATCCGACGCGCAAGGCGCCGGACAAGACCACGGCTCAGCTGCACGCCGAATGCGCCTCCGGCGCGCTGGCCGATGCCGGCCTCAGCCTGAGCGACGTCGACGGCTATTTCTGTGCCGAGGACGCGCCGGGGCAGGGGCCGATCTCGATGATCGAGTACATGGGCCTGAATGTCCGCCACTTCGATTCGACCGAGACGGGCGGCTCCTCCTATGCCCTCCAGGTGGCCCATGCCGCTGCCGCGATCGCCGATGGCCGCTGCAACGTTGCGCTGATCACGCTTGCCGGCAAGCCGCGCACCCAGAAGCAGACCATCGCCCGCGGCGCCATGCCGGAACTGCCGTGGGAGACGCCGTTCCGCAGTATCACGGCGGCGAACTATGCGCTGTGCGCGCGCCGGCACATGGCCGAATACGGCACGACCTCGGAGCAGCTCGCCTGGATCAAGGTGGCCGCGAGCCACCACGCCCAGCACAACCCGCAGGCGATGCTGCGCGACCTGGTCACAGTCGAGGACGTGGTATCGTCGCCGATGATCGCCGACCCGCTGCACCGGATGGACTGCTGCGTCGTGAGCGACGGCGGCGGGGCGTTGATCGTGGTCCGGCCCGAGATCGCGCGCGCGCTGAAGCGCCCCGTGGTCCACGTCAGGGGCGGCGGCGAGGCGGTGAAGGGCACCAACGGCGGCAAGATCGACCTTACCCGCACAGCGGTGGAAAGCGCCGGCCGGGATGCCTTCGCGATGGCGGGGATCACCCCGGCGGACATCAAGTATGCCTCGCTCTACGACAGCTTCACCATCACCGTGCTGCTGCAACTGGAAGACCTCGGTTTCTGCGAGCGCGGGCAGGGGGGGCGGTTCGTCGAGGACGGCGGGCTGATCTCGGGCGTGGGCAAGCTTCCGTTCAACACGGATGGTGGCGGGCTGTGCAACAACCACCCCAACAACCGCGGCGGCATGACCAAGGTCATCGAGGCGGTCCGGCAGCTGCGCGGCGAGGCGCATCCGGCGGTCCAGGTTCCCGATTGCGACCTGGCCCTGGCCAGCACGATCGGCGGACAGCTCGCCAACCGCCACGGCGGCGCTGTCCTCATTCTGGAACGAGGCTGAACCGATGCTGCCTGCGCCCCCACTCGACGCCGAATCCACGCCATTCTACGAAGCGGCCAAGGAGGGCCGGTTCCTGATCCGGCGGTGCACCCGGTGCAATGAGCCGCACTGGTACCCGAGGTCGCTCTGCCCGTTCTGCTTCTCGCCGACCGAGTGGGAGGAAGCTTCCGGCCGCGGCACGCTGATGAGCTATTCCAGCGTGCGCAACGGGGACGATCCCTATGTCCTCGCCTTCGTGCAGCTGGAAGAGGGCCCCGCGATGCTCAGCAACATGGTTGACTGTCCGGCCGATCAGATGACCGTGGGAATGGCCGTGGCGGTCAGGTGGGTCGATGCCGGCAGCGAGAAAGCGCCGTGCTTTGCTCCGGCGGGAGGCTGACGGCCAGGCACTACGGGGCGGTGCAGACTGCCGACGCGGGTATTGCATTTACGTTCGACGGGGTCCTAACGCATGGTGATGACGTCAGCCACTCGTGGCGCTAATGGGATCGCCGACATGGCAGCAGGTGCGCGAAGCCGCGTCGTGACCAAGCGTATCGCACCGGACGCGCCGCGCAGCATCGGCCGTGTGCTGAACGTGCTGGAAGCCCTGGTGGACTTTCCGGACGGCGCATCGCTTTCCGAACTCGCCAACCACATGGGCATGCCCAAGAGCAGCCTGCTGGTGCTGCTCAAGGCGATGGTCGCCTCAGGACACCTGACGAGCCTGGGGCAGCGCTACCGGCTGGGCAGTTCCTCGTTCAGCCTGGCCCAGCGGCTGATCAGCGTCCAGCCGGGCGCATCGATCCTCAAGGATTCGCTGCGGGAGCTGTGGCTGCGGACGGAAGAGACCGCCGTGCTGGCGCGGTTCGATCGTGACCGGCGGCTGGTCACCTATGTCGATGCGCTCGAAAGCCCGCTGGTCATTCGCTACACGGTCAAGCTCGGGCTGACGCGGTTGCTGCATTGCACTGCCGCCGGACAGGCGGCACTGGCCCACCAGAGCGAAGCGTACCGGGAGAGCTACCTGGCTTCGACCAAGCTGGAGCAGGTCACTCCCGACTCGATAACCGATCCCGATCTCCTGCGCGAAAAGCTCCGGCAGATCCGCAAGGACGGGTACTGCGTGAGCGTCGGCGAGGGTGTCGCGGGGGCGGTGGGCATCGCGGCGGTGGTCGAGACCGGCTCGCCCGAGATCGACCACGTCCTGCTCGTCGCCGGCCCCACCGGCCGGATGGAAGAGCGGGTCGCGGAGATATCGGCGATCCTGCTCGAGGTCACGCGGGCCGCCTCGGCGACGCTGCGGCACTCCGCCTAGGGTCTAGGGCAGGGCCCTCCCGGCCTCGCCCGGGCCGCCCATGTATGTGATTGGTTCCGGGCCGACTGGCGGAGCCTTTCGGGGCTGGGTTATGCCCGGGCAGACGAAAGGCGACCCATCATGATCGAACTGAACGACGTTTCCGAGTTTGAGCTATACGTTGGCAAGAGCCTTGGCGTCAGCGACTGGCTGGAGGTCACCCAGGACATCATCACCTCCTTTGCCAATACCACCGGCGACGACCAGTGGATCCATGTCGACGTCGAGCGGGCCAGGCGGGAATCGCCGGGGGGGAAGACCATCGCGCACGGCTACCTGTTGCTGTCGTTCATCCCGGTGCTGAACCGCGGCATCTACGTCATTCACGGCCGTCGCCGCGCCCTCAACTATGGCCTCAACAAGGTTCGGTTCCTCTCGCAGGTCCACGCCGGTGACCGCGTCCGGCTCAACCAGGCGATCAAGTCGGTGGAGCCGGGGAAGGGCGGGGTTCTCGTCACCTACACCTCGACCCTGGAGGTCGAAGGCTCCGAGCGCCCGGCGGTCATCGCCGAGCCGATGACCCTGTTCCAGGCGGCCTGACCGGCGGGCCGACGGTCGGGTGCGCTGTTCTTGCACCTGTCCCGTTCTCTTGCGGCCCATCAAGGATAAGGTGAAACCCATGACCAGTCCTGCGATGCAGCAGATGCTCGACGAGTTCGCGATCCTCAAGGTCCTGCAGCGCTACTCCCACGGAGTCGATCGCTGCGACCGGGCCCTGCTCGAAGGCTGCTACTGGGACGACGCGACCGACGATCACGGCATCTACAACGGGTCGGCGATCGGCTTCGTCGACTTCGTCATCCCCCTGCTGCTGAAGAGCTACAGCGCTACCTCGCATTTTCTCGGCCAGTCCCTGATCACGGTCAGCGGCAACGAGGCGGCGGCCGAGACCTATGTGCTGGCAGCGCAGCGGCTAACGGACGATTCCACGCCGACGATGAACATGCTCGGCGGCCGCTATGTTGACCGGTTCGAGCGGCGTGGCGGGGAATGGCGGATCGCGGCGCGACGGCTGCTGGTGGACTGGATCCAGAACGTCAACGACGGCCAACTGCCGCAGGGCGCGCGGGGCGCGGCGCTCGACATGTTCGAGAACGGAGCCCGCGACGGGACCGATCAAGCCAGCGCCCTCTACCGGCAGTTCCTGGCGCGCGGCGAAGGCTGAGCCCAGCCCGGGCCTACTTCTTCATCCGCTGGCGCAGGGCCTCTATCCGCTCCTTGTGATCGGCCGTGTCGCGCAGCACCGACATGTGCGACGAGATCATGTCGAGGTGCGGATAGAGCTGCATTTCGAGGCCCTGATAGACCGCGCGCCGGAAGAATCGGACGGAATGGACCGGCTGGGCAGCGATGCGCCGGGCGAGGTCAAAGGCGGTGCTCTCAAGCTCTGCGTCGTCGACCACGCGGCTGACCAGGCCGATGCGCTCGGCCTCTTCGGCAGCGATGGTCGCGCCGGTCCAGAGCAGTTCGAGGGCGCGGGCCGTGCCCACGAGGCGGGGCAGGAACCACGAACCACCAGCGCCGGAGGTGAGGCCGAGGTTGACGTAGGTTTCCGCGAATTCCGCGCTCCTGGCGGCGATGCGGATGTCGCACATCAGGCCAAGGTCAACGCCGGCGCCGCGGCAGGAGCCCTGCATCGCGGCGATGATCGGCTTGTCCGCGCGGGAGAGCAGCAGCGGAATGCGCTCGATCTCTTCCCAGACATTGTTCTTGCGGCCGAGGCCATCGCGTTCGCCGCGGGCGAACATCTCGTCGAGGTCGCCCCCGGCGCAGAACGCAGGGCCGTTCGCCCGGAACAGGATGACCCTGACTTCCGGATCCCGGCTGGCTTCCTCAAGCAGGTCGTGCAGTCGCAGGACCATCGCCCGGGTCAGCGAGTTGCGCTTGTCGGGGCGGTTGAGCACCACGGCGCGTACGCCGCTGCCGAGGTTCTGCGCGAGGACCAGGTCGGCGGCCGATGCGGCTTCTTCGCTGGGGCTCATGGTCAGCGTCCCCGGAATTCCGGCTTGCGCCGTTCGAGGAAGGCCTTCGCCGCCTCGCCATGATCGGCGCTGAGCATGGTGAGCGCTTCGTAGGCGATCGAGAGATCGAACACCTCGTTGAGCTGCGCCCGGACCCCCTTGTTCACCGACGCCTTGCTCCACCGCACGGCGAGCGGGGGCAGGCTGGCGATGTCCGCGGCGATTTCCTGGGCTTTGGCGAGAACCTCGTCCTTGGGCGCGACATAGTTGATGATGCCCAGGCGCTCGGCCTCGACGCCGTCGATCACCTTGCCACGCATCAGGAAGTCCTTGGCCCGGTTCGCCCCGATCAGGAGCGGCCAGACGACGGCGCCGCCGTCACCCGCCACTAGGCCGACGCGAACGTGGGTGTCGCCGAACTTGGCATCCTCCGCGATCACGCTGACGTCGCAGCAGACGGCGATGGTGGCGCCCAGCCCCATGGCGTCGCCATTGATGGCCCCGATGATCGGGGTCTCGACATCGAAGATGGCGTGGATGAGGCGGCGGGCGTTGGCTGGAACCTTAAGGGCGTGGTCGCGCCCGGCGTCGGTGCCGAACCGGGCGGCCATGGCCTTGAGATCGCCGCCGGCGGAAAACGCGCGTCCCGCACCCGTCAGGATGATGGCGCGGATATCGAGGTCGGCGGACAGTTCCAGCAGGGTGTCGGCCAGCTGGACGTGCATGAGGTGGTCAACCGGATTGAGCTGATCCGGGCGGTTGAGGATGACGGTGGCGATATGGCCATTGCGTTCGACCAGGACCCTGCGTTCTTCAGTCATGCGAAAACCAGTCCCTTTTCGACGAAGCGCCGACGCTGCGCCGTTGCATTGCCCAGCCAGGCCGAAAGCACCATGGCCCGCTTCACGTATAACCCGAGATCGTGCTCGTCGGTGAAACCGATGGCGCCGTGGAGGTGAATGGCGTCGCGGCCCATCCGCATGGCGACGGCGCTGGCCCGGCCCTTGGCGCGGATCGCGGCGACGTCGAGCTGGTCCGGCTCGGTGCGGGCGAGGTCCAGTCCGAGGCTCAGCGTGGCGGTTGCCAGTTCCTTCTGGATGTGAAGATCGACCGCCTTGTGCTGCAGGGCCTGGAACGCCCCGATGGGCTGATCGAACTGCCGGCGGATCTTGAGGTATTCCACCGTCATTTCGTACATGTGCTCGGACAAGCCGTTGAGCGCTGCCGCGGCGACGATGCGGGTCTCATCCAGCGCGCGGGCAATGGCCGGGGCGACACGCTCTGCCGGAGCCGTCTCGGCCGCGACGCGGACGCCGTTGAGCGACAGGTGGCCGAGTGGGCTATCGTCTGCCCGCCAGGTCGGCTGGAGGTCTGCGCCGGCCGCGCCCGCCGTAACGAGAAACAGGCGCAAGGTGGCGCCGTCGCTCGCCGGCACGAGGAAGTGGGTGGCGCCGAATGCGCCGGCCACGGCCGCGCACTCGCCCTTGAGGACCCATTCGCCGCCCTCCTTGCCGGCAGTGACTTCCGGCAAGGCGGCATCGTGCCCGAGAGCAAGCGCCAGGCGCGTCTGGCCCATGGCCATTTCGGCGAAGAGGCCGGCGGCCGCATCGCCGGCGGCATGGACGAGCGTACGCGTGCCGAGGACCGCGAGTTCGAGGAACGGGCCGGAGATCAGCCCCTTCTCCAGCGCACCGGCGATGAGGGCCATCTCGTCGAGCCCGAAGCCGAAGCCGCCGAGTTCTTCGGGGATGAGGATACCGAACCAGCCCAGCTCGGCGATGGTGGCGAGCAGCTCTGCGTCGTGCCCCGGCAGGGTCCGGCGCAGCTTGCGGGTGCGGGCATGATCGGTCGAGTCCGCGACGAGGCGTTTGGCCCCGGACCGCAGCTGGTCGGCGAGGTCCTGGTCGATCGGGTGAATGTCAGCCATGTTCGATCAGCTCGGCAGGCCAAGGACGCCCTTGGCGAGAATGTTGCGGTGGACCTGGACCGTGCCGCCATAGATCATCGGCGGCTTTGCGTTCAGATAGGCCTTGGGAAGATTGATGCCGGACCCGCCAAGCGAATCCCCGCCGAGCGCGGCGGCCTCTCCGGTGATCTCCAGCATGAGGTCGGTGATCCGGCTGTAGGTTTCGGTGGCGGCGATCTTGAGGGTCGACACCTCGAAGCCGAAGGTGCGCCCTTCGCGGATTTCCTGCACGAGGGCCTCGTACATCGCGGCATTGTCTTCCAGCTCGAGCTTCAGCTCGGCCACCCGGTCCAGCGTGACCGGATCCTGGTCGAGGCCGGTGGCCTTGAGCGCGGTCAGCAGCTGCGCCATGGCGCTGCGGCCCATGTGCGGCGAGCCCGCCCAGACCCGTTCGAAAGCGAGGAGCGACTTGGCCACGGCCCAGCCCTTGTTGAGCCCCCCGACGATGTTGGCGACGGGCGCGCGGGCCTGATCAAGGAACACCTCGGCGAATTCCGCCTCGCCGGTGACGGTGACGATCGGGCGGACGGTGATGCCGGGCTGGTCCATGTCGACCAGGATGAAGCTGATGCCCTTCTGCTTGGGGACCGACTTGTCGGTCCGCGCGAGGACGAAGATCCGGTTGGCGTCGAAGGCGCCCGAGGTCCAGATCTTCTGGCCCGTGATGACGAACTCATCGCCGTCGATCACGGCTTCGGTGCGCAGGCTGGCGAGGTCGGAACCGGCGCCCGGCTCGGAGAAGCCCTGGCACCACAGGTCCTCGCCCGAGAGGATCCGCGGCATGTAGTAGTCACGCTGCTCCTGAGTACCCATGGCGAGGAGGGCGGGACCGACGTTGATGACGCCCTGCTCCATGGCGCGCGGCACGCCGTTCTTGGTCCACTCTTCCAGGTAGATCAGGTGCTTGGACGGTTTGAGCGCCATCCCGCCATATTCCGCCGGCCAACCGGGTGCGAGCCAGCCATGAGCAGACATGGCGCGGTACCAGGGGGCGAGCTCCTCCCAGCGCGGCCGTTCCTCCCGGTGACGGATTTCCGCCGGGCAATGGGCATCGATAAAGTCGATTGCCGCTTGCCGGAAGTCCTCGTCGGACATCGCATTCCAGTCGGGCATGGCTGAACTCCTCATCCTGCCACTTATACCAAGCCGCACAGACTGTGCGGCTTGGTATTAGGCGCGCTCCGTCCTCCGGAACATAGTGAGGCGCGATGATCAGGAATGTGAAAAAGCGGGTGGACCGATCGACCACCCGCGCCGCCCCCGCCGGTGGCGGGGGCAGGTGGCCGGCCTGGCGCCGGCCACCGCCGTCACATGATCTCGCCGACCACCGTGCCCACTTCGTACTCTTCACCGGCTTCGGCCTTGTGGACGAGCGTGCCGCTGGCCGGGGCTTCGATCTCGCGTGTCGCCTTGCCGGTTTCCACCAGGTAGATCACATCGCCTTCCGACACCGGCGAACCGTCCGGCACGGACCACTCGACCAGGGTGCCTTCGGTCATCGACATTTCAAGCTTGGGCATTGTCAGGATCGTGGACATCGTTCGTGGTTCCTTGGTGGATCAGGACTTGAGCATCGCGCGAACGCGCGAGGCGATGGTATCCGAGTAGGGTGCCTGGTTGCGCTCCAGTTCGCTGGCATAGGCGATCGGCGCGTAGTCGGCGCCGAAGCGCTGCGCCGGGGCCTTGAGTTCGCGCCACAGTTCCTGGTTCACGGTGCTGGCGATTTCCGCGCCGAGGCCGCAGAACTCGACGGCCGCGTGGACGATCAGCAGACGCCCGGTCTTCCGCGCGGATTCGAGCACCCGGTGATAGTCGATCGGCATCAGCGAGCGCAGGTCGATCACCTCGGCGCTGATCCCTTCCTTGGCCAGCTCCTCGGCCGCGGCGAGGCACTGGTTGACCTGCCAGCCGTAGGTGACGAGGGTGATGTCGGTCCCTTCGCGGCGGGTCTTGGCTACGCCGAACGGGATGCGATAGTCGGCCGTGGGCACCTCGCCCTTCTTGGCGCGCATCAGCATGATCGATTCCAGCACGACGCAGGGATCGTCATCGAAGATGGCTGAAAGCAGCAGCCCCTTCGCATCGGCAGGGGTGCTGGGATAGGCGACCTTGAGACCCGGCGTATGCAGCAGCCAGGCCTCGAGCGATTGCGAGTGCTGCGCGCCAAAGCCTTGCCCGCCACCGACCGGCGCGCGGATGGTCATCGGCACGTGGGTCGCCGAGCCCGACATGTACCGCTGCTTGGCGGCATGGTTGGCGACCTGGTCGAGGCAGACGCCCATGAAGTCGATGAACATGATCTCCGCGATCGGACGCATGCCGACCAGCGCCGAGCCGATGCAGGCGCCGATGATGGCCTGCTCCGCGATCGGCGTGGGGCGAACCCGGCTCTTGCCGTACTTGGTCTGCAGGTCCTTGTTCGTGCCGAACACGCCGCCGTGTGGTTCGCCCACGTCCTCGCCGAGGAGGATCACCGAGGAATCGCATGCCATTGCGGTGTCCTGGGCACGCTGGATCGCGTCGAGCAGGGTGATCTTCTCGGTTGGCCCCTCCGGCAGGACTTCGGCCTCACGGAACGGATAGTGGCCCGCCCGCGGAACCGCGTCGTCGTCCGCGAACACGTCCGAAATGCGGGTGTCGACCGGCGTGGTCTGCGCGGCCATGGCCTTCTCGAGGGCGTCGTTCACTTCGGCCTGGACCTCGGCCTGGATGGCGGCGAGGGCAGCCTCGTCGCAGATGCCGGCGTTCAGCAGCAGCTCCTGGGCCCGAACGAGCGGCGCGCGTTCACGCGCCGCGGCAAGCTCATCGGCGGTGGCGTTGTTGTTGTCGCCGATGCCGGCGTGGCAGCCGATGCGATAGGTCTGCGCTTCCACGAACACGGGGCCGCCGCCATTGCGGACAGACTCGACCACCTCCTGCATCCCGCGGTAGAATTCGACCGGATCGTTGCCGTCGAGGGTAACGCCGCGGAAGCCTAGCGCATCGGCTCGAGCGGCCAGGCTCTTGCTGGCGGTATAGTCCTTGACGCGGGTGTATTCGCCGAACTGGTTGTTCTGGCACATGAAGATGACCGGAAGCCGCCACAGCGAAGCCAGGTTCATGGCTTCGTGCACCGCGCCGATCGAGGTCGCGCCGTCGCCGAAATTGACGACCGTGACCCGCTTCTCATCCCGCAGCATCGCGGCCAGGGCAAGGCCGTTGGCAATCGGCGCGCCGGCGCCGACGATCGCCGTGGTCAGCATCGAGCCCGACGACGGATCGGAGATGTGCGGCGAACCGCCCTTGCCCTTGTTGAGCCCGTCGGCGCGGCCCAGCATTTCGCAGAACAGGCCATAGAGCGAGACGCCCTTGGCGACCTGGTCATGGATGCCGCGATAGGTGGTCACCATGTAGTCGTCGGTGGTGGTCATCTGGGCGAGCGTCGCCGGGATGTTTTCCTGCCCGCGCATGGGCCAGTAGCTGAACTGGAATCGGCCGGCCGAAATCCCGGCGATCACAGCCTTGTCGACAGCCTGGATGCGGCTCATCACCCGGTAGACCTCGACGAGGGTTTCGGGCGGGATGCCGAGGTTCACCGGACTGGCGGTGTTGCCGGAGGTCCATTCAGTTCCACCTGATTTATCGGTCATGTCGACTCCTGTTTCGTCATCTGGCCCGTGAGAGTGATCCCCCGCGCAGGCCTGCATCCTGTGGCATCGGCTTAAGCGACCATGTGCCGGATGCAAACCGTGAGGTGATCACATCCGCGATCATCAAATAAATTTACCCTGGCCGCTGCAGCCGAGTCCGAAGCCGAAGCCGAACGGTTCGGTACTGCTCCGGCACAGCCTCCGCGTGTGAACGCGCGCTCCGATGTAGCCCCATATGTGATAAGTCTCCAGCCCGCGCCAGCCCGTTGGCCTGATCACGAATGGGTAGATAAAGCCTGCAACCTGAAACTGCCTTGTCGTCCCGCAGTGCAAAGATATGGCGTCTTGACAGCGCGCAGGCCGCGGCAGGCATATGGCTGATCGAGGGAAAACCGCCAATTCGGCGTGTCTGACCCCGCCGCCGAGAGGATGAGGATTACTACTTGGATTCAGCGAGGGCAGTGTGTCGTGCGGGACGAACCACCAGCGCGGTGCGCGTGAGACTGCCGGCCGCGGAAATAGGTCCGGCGCGCATGGGCGCTCTGACCCCGCTGGTCTGATTGCGATAAATCAAGGTTTGAAACTTTCACAGCGCCTCAACAGGGCAAGATCTGGAGCGAGACATGTTTGCCATCCGTGATGGAGAACCGATTGAACTGACCGTCGACAGCCTGCTGGCTTCCGCAACGAAGCAGTCCGGGCTGAGCGACTTCGGCGACATGAGCTTCGTCGTAGGCCTCGAGAAGCTGATCGAATCGCTCAAGACCGAAGGGTGGCATCTTCTCAAGGACGAAATGAAGCGGGACATCGGGCCGAGCCTCGTCGACCTGCTGGTCAACCGGCTCCAGGTTCTCGACGACCGCAAGAAGTATCCCGAGATCGCCGAGGTCAAGATCGAGAAGCCGATCTTCTTCATCGGCATGGCGCGCAGCGGATCGACCCTGATCCAGACGTTGTTTGCCCAGGATCCCGCCAATATCGCGCCGGAATTCTGGGAAGTGATGAAGCCGTCTCCGCCGCCGCGCTTCGGCATCGGCGCCGATCGCCAGGCCCGCGTGGCGCAGATGATGGACTGGCACATGAACGCCACCCCCGGCTTCACGACGCGCCACCCCTATTTCATCGAGGAAGGCTATCGGGCCCTGGCCGAGTGCGGCAGCATCGGCCAGATGTCGTTCGCCGGCATTCAGTTCTTCGCCTTCCTGCCGGTGCCCAGCTACCAGGACTGGTTCGTGAACGCGGACAACCGTCACGCCGTCGAGTTCCACCGCTATTTTCTCCAGCACCTGCAGTGGGGCCGGGAAGGTCGGGCATGGGTGTCCAAGTCGGTCGAGCACGGCGCCTACCTTGAGGGGCTGCTCGAGCAATACCCCGACGCGACCTTCATCTGGACTCACCGCGACCTTTATGATCAGCTGTCGTCGATCACCAGCACGGTCGCCGTCATGCGTCAGTTGAGCAGTCGTGTCGACGATATGCCGGCGCTGGGCATGCAGCGCATCAATGCCGTGCGGGACATCTTCGATCGCACGATGAAGGTGCGCAGCCAGGGCAACGAGGACAAGTTCATCGACGTCTTCTACGAAGACATGCTGCACAATCCGATCGGTACGATCCGGGGCATCTACGAGAAGATCGGACGCCCCCTGAACGCCGATGCGGAGCTGAACATGCAGCGCTGGCTGGCGAACAACAACCAGACCAAGCACGGCAAGCATGAATACAAGGCTGACGAGTACGGCATCGATCGCGCGCTGATCGAAAGCAAGTTCCCCGACTACCTCGCCAGGTTCGGGAGCGAGCTGAAGGCATCTGCCGAGCGATACAAGGGATAGACCTGCTGCATGCCGCACCCGTCGTTCCAGTGGGTTTGGCCTCCGGCCGGTGCAAGGACCGGGGGCCGTGCCATTTCTCGCTTGCGGGGTGCGGGTGAACCCGCCCCGCGGCGAATGAACCGAGTTGGATGTTCCGCTGAGTTTCAAGTCAACCGGCTAACCTGCAAAAGAGAGCGATGATGGTAGCTATCCCTGAAGTGTCCGCCAAAACGAACATGCCCGTCATTACGACGGACCCCTACGGATTGGACGTCCTTGCCTCGCCCTACGAGTTCTACAAGGAAGTGCGCGAAGCAGGCCCGATCGTCTGGATCGAGAAGTACGGCACCTACGCCGTGGGACGCTATGAATCCGTCCATGCGGTCATGACCGACTTTTCCCGGTTCAGCTCGTCGGGCGGCATGGGCCTGCCCAACCTGCTGACCGGCGAACTGGACATGAAGTACACGAGCGCGCTCGTGGACGTCGATCCACCGCAGCACGACAAGGTCCGCTCGGTGACGAACCGGGTATTCTCTCCGCGCCAGGTGCGCAACATGCGGCCAATCTTCGAACGTTATGCGATCGAAGTCATCGAACAGGCGCTGGAGAAGGGCACCGTGGACGGCGTTACCGACCTGGCCGACGCCTATCTGTCGCAGGCCTTCCCGGAGGCCATCGGCACACCCTACGACCGCATGGCCTCGCCGGCCATCAGCGCGATGACCATGAATATGCTGGGGCCGAAGAACTCGCTGTACGAGGAGGCCGTGAAGGCGGCCGAGCCCTACGTGAACTGGTATTTCGAGAACTGTAACAAGGACACGGTCCGGCCCGGCTCGGTCGCGGGCGAACTTTACGAGGCCGAGGCGGCGGGGCAACTGAACCCCGGCGTCGCCGACCAGTTGGTGCGGACCATCGTCAAGGCCGGCACCGACACCACACTGGGTGGCATCTCGTTCGTCCTGAAGCTGCTGTCGGAGAATCCGGACCAGTATCAGATTCTGCGCGAGAAGCCGGAAACCATACGCAATGCCCTGGACGAGGCGTTGCGCATGGAATCCGTCATCCACATGCTTTACCGCACGACGCTGGGTCCTGTCGAATTCGCCGGGCACGAACTGGCGCCGCACACCAAGGTCGGCATGGTCCTGGCGGCCGCCAATCACGATCCCCGCAAGTGGGAGGATCCGGATACCTTCAAGGTCGAACGCAGGACCGGCGGCGTCCATCTCGCCTTGGGCACCGGCCTGCACAACTGCCTTGGCGCGCCGATCGCGCGGGTCGAAACCGAGACCTTCCTTGCGGCTCTGGTCGAGCGGGTTGGTTCAATCGCCCCGGCTGGCCCGACGACGCCCAAGCTGATCAATCACCTCCACTTGCTGAAGGCCATGCCGCTGGTTCTCACGCGGGCCTAGGCCCTATTTCAGCCACGTCGGAGCGTCGGCACGCTCGCCCTGCGATGACGATGCTTCCTCCTGGCTGAAATAGGGTCGAGGCATGATCGGGGCCGGTGCGGCTTGACCGCGCTTTGGGAGCGGAGTCCGGAAAATCCGGCCTCCGCTCCAAGTCGTTGCGGTAAGTGGGGAAGCGGGCGAAATGGCCTGGCCGAGCACCGGGAGTGCAGAGCCTGCGGTCAGGGGTGGGGCTGCGACCGCCTAGGCGATGGTGCCCTTGGCCCTGAGACGCTCTATCTCACCGGTATCGAGCCACCCCGCCAGGGCCGAATCGTTGTCGGGCGGGCAGGGCGCCGAAGGCGTGCCGGCAGGGGTGCGGCTGAAGCGCGGCGCCGGGGCCGGCTGGACCACGCCGTCCACTTCCACGAAGCTGGACCGCTCGACCGCCTGCGGATGGGTTGCGGCTTCTGCCAGGGTCAGCACCGGGCTGACGCAGGCATCCGAGCCGTCGAACACTTCAGCCCAATGGTCACGGGGCCGGGTGCGGAAGATCTCGGCCATGCGGGCGCGCGCTTCCGGCCAGCGCTTCTCGTCATCCTGATCGGGAAAGCCCTCGGTGGAAATGCCGAGCTTGGCGAGCATCTGCGCGTGGAACTTCGGTTCGATCGGGCCCACGGCGACGTATCGACCGTCGGCACAGGCATAGCAGCCATAGTAGTAGGCGCCGCCATCCAGGACATTCGCGCCGCGCTCCGGACGCAGCATGTTGGCAGCCAGCATGCCGTGGAACGTGGTCATGAGCGAGCCGACGCCATCGACGATCGCCGTATCAACCACCTGGCCGTGTCCGTCACGCTGTGCCGACATTAGCCCGGCCAGCATGCCGAGGGCGAGATAGAGCCCACCGCCCGAATAGTCTCCGAGCAGGTTCAGCGGCGCGGACGGGGGGGCGGCCGGATCGCCGAACATGGCGAGGGCTCCGGTCAGCGCCAGGTAGTTGATGTCGTGCCCGGCGGTCTGCGACATCGGGCCGGACTGGCCCCAGCCGGTGATCCGCCCGTAAACGATGCGCGGATTGCGGCCGAGCAGGTCGTCGGGTCCAAGCCCGAGGCGCTCCGCCACTCCAGGGCGGAACCCTTCGATCAGCCCGTCGGCCTGCTCCGCCAGTTGGAGGAGCAGTTCGCGGGCTTCGGGCGACTTCAGATCCAGCGAGAGGGTTTCGCGGCTCCGACGCAGCAGGTCGTAGCGCAGCGGGCGCTTGATCCCGAGCTGCGGCGGATCAGGCCGGTCAACCCGCAGAACAGTCGCCCCGAGATCTGCCAGAAGCATGGCGCAGAACGGGCCCGGGCCGATCCCCGCCAGTTCGATGATCTTCAGCCCGATGAGCGGACCGCTGCGCTCACCCATGGGCGGCCATGCGATCCGGCTGGAGCGATGGAACGTTACTCAGCGCCGCCGGCCGGCGGAAAGCGACCGGCTGGGAGGGGCGGTTCGGCTGCAGGGCCGCCAGCTCCTGCTCCATGATCGGGAACATGTCCTCGGCGCATTCATCGAGCCGTCCGGTGGGATCGAACAGGGCGAGGGCGATCGGTTCGTCGGTAACCGCCACGGGGGCGATGGCGCCCATCATGGTGACACCGCCTTCCTGCGCGAGGGCATAGCCATTGCGCCGGATCTCGGCGATGCGGCTCATCAATTCCGCAGGGGGTACGATATCCTCGATCGCGTGGGCCTCTGCGTTGAGGCGATGGATCAGGCCTTTCGCTTCGTTGACGTCCATGCTGGCGAGGAGGCTGAGGCCGATGCCCGAGCGCATCAGGGACGAGGGCGAGGCATAAACGTCCGCTGGCTTGACGTCTCCGCACACCACGGCGTGGAGCCATTGGACCCTGCCGCCATTCCGCCGACCGACGCCGACCGACAGACCGGTGCGTTCCATCAAACGCCGCGCGGCATTGAGCAGCGGGCCTTCCTGGACGAAGGGATCGCCGAAGCAGCCGCCGAGCAGCGCCACGCGCGAGGTGGGGACGAAGGTGCGCTTGTGCACGTCGTAGGCAAGATAGCCGACCTTCACCATGCTGCGCAGCAAGGCAGAGGTGCTCGACTGCGGGTAGCCCAGGTCCGCGATGACCTCCCCCACCGACACGGGGCGCTGGAATCGATCGAACAGCTCGAGGATCTCCAGTGCGCGCACTGCGGACTTCACGACCTCGGGCATTGAAGGGCGACGCAGGGCTGGTGCGTTGGACGTGCTTTCCACCGAATTCTCCCATTCCTTCGATCGAACGCTGCACACTTTTCAGTTTACAGAACGACGTGCATAATTATGAACACGCCGAGGCCGGTGTCAATGTCCTTCCATTGATCCGCCGAAGAAGGGGAGTTTGGAATGCGAGGCCTGGCAGATAAGCGAATCATTCTCACCGGCGGGGCGAGCGGAATCGGTCGGGAAGCGGCCATTCGCCTCGGTCAGGAAGGCGCCATCGTCGGCGTGTTCGATCTGAACGAGAGCGCCGCCCAGGAAACCGTTGAGCGGATCGGCGCCGACAAGGCCGCGGCCTACAAGGTCGATATCAGCGATCACTCGCAGGTTTCCGCCGCCCTGGACAGCTTCGAGGCCCGGTTCGGCGGGGTCGAGGGTCTCGCCAATGTCGCCGGCTGGGACAAGGCCGCCATGTTCATGGATACCGATCCCGCGGTCTGGGACCGGATCATCAAGATCAACCTCTACGGCAGCCTGGTGATGCACCACGTCGTGGTGCGGCGCATGGCCGAGCGCGGATTCGGTCGGGTCGTCAACGTGTCGTCCGATGCGGGCCGGGTCGGATCGTCCGGCGAATCAGTATATGCTGCGTGCAAGGGCGGCATCATCGCGTTCACCAAGACCCTGGCCCGTGAACTCGCGCGCAAGGGCGTGACCCTCAACGTGCTCTGCCCGGGGCCGACGGACACGCCGCTCTTTGCGGATTTCACCAAGGACATGCCAGGCGGCGACCGCCTGGTGGACGGTCTGGCCAAGGCCATTCCCCTCCGCCGCCTGGGCCAGCCGGACGATTACGCCGGGATGATCGCATTCCTGCTGTCTGACGATGCGGCCTTCATGACCGGGCAAACCATCAGCATCTCCGGCGGGCTGACCATGTGCTGAAGCTGGGCGACAAGAGATGAATGACATGATGACGATGCCCCCGATTCTGGGCGAGCAGCAGCGCGCGGTCCAGGAACTGGTCCGCCGGGTGGCGCGCGAGAAGGTTGCGCCCCGGGCAGCGGCCATCGATGCTACGGCCGAATATCCGCAGGACATGTTCGACCTGATCAACGGTCTGGGGCTGTTCCTGCTGCCCTTCCCGGAGGAATACGGCGGGTCGAACGACCTGCTTTCCGGCTGTATCGCGGTCGAGGAGCTGGGACGGGTCTGCTACAACACGGCCTATATCCTGTTCCTGCAATGGCTCCCGATCGGCGCGCTTATCGCCGGCGGCACGAAGGAGCAGAAGGACCGCTATCTCCCCGACCTGGCCGCTGGCCGGACCCGGGGGGCCTTCTCGCTGACCGAGCCGCAATCGGGCTCCGACGTGTCCGGCATCAAGACCGTGGCCGTCCGCGATGGCAGCGGCTACCGCATCAACGGCTCGAAGATCTGGTGCACCAATGCCTCGAAGGCGGACTTCGTGCTTGTGGGCGCGAAGGTTCAGGGTCCGGAAAAGCAGGGCATCAACTTCTTTATCGTCCCCACCAACACGCCGGGGTTCACGGTCGGTCCGAAGGAGGACAAGACCGGGGCTCGCGGCGTTCCGTCCAACTCGTTGTTTCTCGACGACGTTCGGGTGGGCGAGGAACAGCGGATCGGGCCTGAGGGCGATGGCTTCCGCCTCGTCATGGAAGCCCTCAACAGCTCGCGGCCGGTGGTCGCGGCGCGCGGCGTGGGGCTTGCCCAGGGGGCGATGGATCACGCCTGCAACTTCATCCGCGAGCGGAAGGCCTTCGGCAGCACCGTGTCGGACTTCCAGGGCGTCCGGTGGATGGTCGCGGACATGGAGATCGGGGTCGAGGCCGCGCGGCAGCTTACCTATCGTGCGGCCATGATGGTCGATGCCGGCCAGACGGGGCCGGAGATGGCCAAGGCGGCCGCCATCGCCAAGACCTTCTCCAGCGACACGGCGATGCGCGTGGCGACGGACGCGGTACAACTGTTCGGCGCTGCCGGGATCTCGGCCGAATTCCCGATCGGCCGGTATTTCCGCGATGCCAAGGTGCTGCAGATCATCGAAGGGACAAACCAGATCCAGCGCAACCTGATCGCCCGTCTGGTTATTGGGAAATAAGGATAAAGTGCAATGAGCGTGAATATCGACGCCGAATTCCCGGTGATCGGCCTGGGTTGTTTCTACGAGGACCTGCCGCTGGGCAAGAAGTTCCAGACGATCGGCCGGACCCTGTTCGAGGCGGACCTCGTCGCCTTCACCACGGTGACGGGGATGACCGAGGTCCTGTTCACGAACCTCGAATTCCTGCGCGAGGAAAGCGACATCAAGCGCCAGGTCATTCCTGGCGCGATGGTCTTCACCTTCATCGAGGGCCTGCTGGTGCAGTCGACCATGCAGCACACCGGATTTGCCTTCCTCGGCATGGATTTCAAGGTGGAAAGCCCGACCTTCGTGGGCGACACGATCCACGCGAAGTGCGAGGTGATCGAAAGCCGCCGCAGCGCCAGCCGGCCCAACCGCGGCCTGGTGCGCACTCTGAACCAGGTGTTCAAGCAGGATGGCACCCACGTGCTCACCTATTCCCCGCTGAGAATGGTCAAAGCCCGCACCAATGGCTGAAACGCCGGCCCTGCCGCTGGCGGGCTTCCGGGTCGTCGACCTGACCGCCAACGTGCTTGGGCCCTATGCCACGCAGATGCTTGGCGATGCCGGGGCCGAGGTCATCAAGGTCGAGGCGGCCGGGGGCGACCCGATGCGCCATGTCGGGCCGATGCGATCGCCCGCCATGGGATCGATGTTCGCGAACCTCAATCGCAACAAGCAGAGCGTGGTGCTTGATCTCAAGCAGCCGGAGGAACTCGCGCTCCTGCGCGAGATGATCGCCCGCGCGGACATCTTCGTCCACACCGTCCGCCCGGCGGCGATCAACCGGCTGGGCCTGGACTATGTCTCGCTCGCCAAGCAATTCCCGCGGCTGATCTACGCTTCGGCGAGCGGATACAAGCGCGGCACTGCCGAGCAGGATGATCCCGCCTTCGACGACTCCATCCAGGGGCGCAGTGGCCTCGCCTGGCTCAACCGCGATGCCGAGGGCACCCCGCGCTACCTGCCGACCATCATCGCCGACAAGTACTGCGGCCATGCCCTGGCCCACGCGATCACGCTTGCCGCGCTGCACCGCGAGCGGACCGGCGAGGGGCAGGAAGTCCGGTTGCCGATGATGGACGTGATGACCGCCTTCAACCTCGTCGAACACTTGTGGGGCGCCACGATCTGCGAGCCGGACCAGGGGCTCGGCTACACGCGAATGCTGAGCCCGCATCGCCGGCCTTATGCAACGCGTGATGGCTACATCTGCGTCATCGCGGTGAACGACAGCCAGTGGGCACGGCTGTTCGCGGCCATCGGCCAGCCGGACCTCGCGCTGGATCCGCGCTATGGCACCCTCGACGCGCGCGCTCGCAACATCGACGCTATCCTGGGCTTTCTGGCCGAGGTCATGCGCGGGCGCACGACCGACGAGTGGCTCACCGTGCTGGCGCTTGCCGACATCCCCGCGACCCGGGTCAATTCCCTCGAAGACCTCGTCGCCGATCCCTACCTGGCGCAGAGCGGACTGCTCCAGCCGGTCGACCATCCCACGGAGGGGCCGATGCTGCAGATCAGCCCGCCGGTCGAGTTAAGCCGGTCGCCGCTGACCGTGCGATCGCTCCCGCCGCGGCTGGACCAGGATGGCCCTAAATTGCGCGCCGAGGCTGCCGCCTGGGTGAAAGACGCTGCCTGCCAAGCCGCAGAGGGGGCAGGCGGCCGTTCGGGGAAGAAGGCGACGGGCCGCGCATCATGATGATGATGCGAGGATTGGCCGCGTCGCGTTCCACAACCGTGGCTGAAATAGGATCTAGCGAGGAAGCATGACCAATACCCCCGGCCGCGCCGACCCTGCCATCGCAGCGCTCGATGCCCTGTCCGACGATGAATTCCGGATCGTCGTGCGGGACTGGATTTGCGAGAACTACCCGGAAGACCTGCGCTTTCCGGCCCAACGCCTGCACTTCGCGGAAGTGCGGGAGTGGTACCTGAAGCTGTCGGAGAAGGGCTGGCTCGCGCCGGGCTGGCCTCGCGAATTCGGCGGCATGGGGCTGACGCCCGGCCGGCAGCTGATCATGATCGACGAGTTCGAGCGCCATGGGGTGGCGCGTGTGCCCGATCACGGGATCATCATGCTCGGGCCCCTGCTCATCCGCTACGGCAGCAAGGAGCAGCAGGAGCGCTTCCTTCCGAGGATCCTCTCGGGCGAGGAAATCTGGTGCCAGGGCTATACCGAGCCGAACGCCGGCTCCGATCTCGCCTCGCTGCGCACCCAGGCTGTGCGGGATGGCGACGAGTGGGTGATCAACGGCCAGAAGATCTGGACCACGCTGGCCACCGACGCACAGTGGATGTTCCTGCTGGCACGTACCGACAAGGACGCGAAGAAGCAGGAGGGCATCAGCTTTCTGCTGGTGCCCATGGATGCACCTGGCGTCACGGTGCGTCCGATCATCAACCTCGAGATGCATGACGAGTTCTGCGAGGTCTTCTTCGACGACGTGCGGGTGCCGGTCGGCAACCTTGTCGGCGAGGTCAACAAGGGCTGGGCCATGGCCAAGGCCCTGCTGAGTTTCGAACGGATCTTCTTCGGCAGCCCGCGCCAGTCAGCCTTCGCGCTGGAACGCCTCAAGGCGCTGGCCGATCACCTCGGCGTGACGGACGACCCGGTGTTCCAGGACAAATACGTTCGTCTGCAGATGGACCTGGGAGACCACAACGACCTGTTCGAGCGGTTCGCCGACAAGCTGCGGCGCGGGGAAACGCTCGGCGCCGACGTGTCGATGCTCAAGCTCAACCAGACCGCGCTCTATCAGCGCATCACCGACGCCATGATCGAGATCGCCGGCAGCGATGCCGGCCTGGTCGGGCCCGCGCCGGGCAATCGCGCGATCAATCCCGGCGGCTTCTTCATCCAGGCGCGTCCGACCACGATCTATGGCGGAACCAGCGAAATCCAGCGCGACATCCTCGCCCGCGAAGTGCTTCGCCTACCGCGGTGATGCGGCCGCACCTTCCGGCTCGAACCGGGGATAGGATCCCAGGGTCGCCACCAGGATGAATGCGAGCAGGAACACGGGTACGCCGACGAGGAACAACCCGGTATAGCTCCCGGTCAGATCAAAGATCCACCCGCCGATCAGGGGGCCAATCCCTCCGGCAATCGCCAGCAGCCCCATGCACATGCCGTAGAGCTGTCCGAAGGCGCGCAGCCCTGCGTATCGGATCATCAGATAGGCCGACAACTGGAGCACCGCGCCGGAAGTAACGCCGAGCAGCGCAAGGGCAAGCTCGGCCACACCGCTGTTGTGATTGGGCATGAGCAGCAGCACGATGCAGGCCAGTCCCGCGGCGGCATAGGCGAACGGCGCGATGATCCTGGCGTAGCCCCGGTCGCACAGCCACCCTCCCGCGAGCTTGGCGGCAATGGTCGCAAGAGCATAGATCGCGAGCATCCCGGCGGCTTCCGGCTTGAGGAAGCCGTGCTCGACCAGGATCGGCACGGAATGAACGATGAGGGCGATGGTGACCAGCATCGAGAGCAGTGATGCGGCCAGCAGCTTGATCACGGCGGGACGGCGAATTGCGTCGCGAAATTCATAGCCCGGCTGATCATCGGCGAGGATTGTCGGATCGGCGGCGGACAGCCGCGCCACCGGGCCGGGATCGCGGGTCGCGAGGAAATTCAGCACGAAGGCCAGAAGGCCCGGCGCCAGGCCGACAACGCCGAGGGCGATGCGCCAGCCGAACTGGTCTATCGCCCAGAGCGAAAGGCGCGGAATGACAAGGGAGGAAGCCGCCGAGCCGCTCATCAACACGCCGATGGCGAGCCCTCGCCCGGCCTGGAAGCGGGCGGAGATCGCCTTGGCCCACACGGTTGGATTTATCATGGCCCAGCCGATGGTGAACACGGCCCAGCTCAACCACCAGACGATGATCGAACCGTTATTGACGAGGCCGATCATGCCCATCAGCAACCCGCACAGGAGGGTCCCCGGGAGCGCGACGGCGCGTGCGCCGTATCGGTCGGCCGCACGCCCGGCGATGGGAAAGGCAAAGAACGAGGTCACCGACAGGACCGCCAGGCTGGAGGAAACCTCGGCACGACCCCAGCCGAATTCCCGCTGGAGCGGCTCCATGAACATGCCGACGTAAAAGGTGGTGATCCCGGTCATGACCATACCCGACATCCCGGCGATCATGGCCAGCCAGCCCTGCGCCCATTCCTGCCCGGCGGTCAGGGGAGGATTGCTCGCATCTGTCGAGCCACCGTCGGCCATCGGAAATCTCCCGTCCGCGCCCGGCGATCCGGATCACGCTCCGGTAGTGTTGCGACCTCGCCCCGGTCTGGCAAACACAATCGCCGCTCGCTGCAAAGGATCGCGCCGCTGATGGGATAGAGTGAGGTCCGGGGGCGGTCCTGCCGCAAGGGCTTGCTGTGCGAGGCTTCAGATCAGCGCCGTTGACCGGAGCCGAAGCGTCAAACGTCAATCACGGTCGTCAGAGAAGTTGCGGCAGGGGCAAGGTGGGTTTTGGTCGCGGCCAGGCGACCTGATGGAAGTGACGCGTGACCACTCATGGCCGCAACGCGGGCAAACATTTATTCTGCTGGCGGGATTCCAACGGGCCGAAGCCGCGACCCGCGCCAGCCTCATCGGCCATGGCCTTGCCGACCAGGATCAGCATTGGTCCCCGGCCGGGCGTGCTTTTTGCCGCAAGGGCCAGCAGATCGAGGCGCGTTACCAGCCGGCGTTCCTGGTCGAGGCTGGCGCCCTGGACCAGGGCAACCGGGGTGTCGGGGGGCAATCCGGCGGCGATGAGGTTGTAGGAAATGGTGCCGGCGGCGCCCTTGCCCATGTAGATGGCGAGCGTGGCCGCAGGGTCCGCCAGAGTGCTCCAGTCCAGCTGGAGCGGCTCGTCTCCCCGGGTGTGGGCGGTGACGAAGACCAGCTTGCGCGACAGGCCGCGCAGGGTCAGCGAGCGACCGAGGCTGGCGGCGGCGGCGCTGGCAGCGGTGATGCCGGGGCAGATGGCGACCCGCACCCCGGCCGAGCGGCAGGCCACCAGTTCCTCGGTCGCCCGGCCGAAGATCGCCGGATCGCCGCCCTTGAGCCGCACGACCCGTTCGCCGGCAAGTGCCGCCGCGACGATCATGCGGTCGATGGTCGCCTGGTCCTGCGAATGCCGGCCCGCGCGCTTGCCGACATGGATGCGCCGGGTTGCGGCGGGGATCAGCGCGAGTACGCCGGGGCCCACCAGGGCATCGTGGAAGACGACCGTGGCATGGCGAATCAGGCGTTCGGCCTTGCGGGTGAGGAGGTCAGGATCGCCCGGCCCCGCGCCCACCAGCCAGACCATGCCGGAAGGAAATTCGATCGGGTGGTCCTGAGTTCGTTCGGGTGTCACTCGGCTGGCTCCCTCGTGTCCGTGAGCGCCGCTTCCAGCAGCCGCGAGATGGCAGGCCGGCAGGAGCCGCAATTGGTGCCCGCGCCCGTGGCACTGCCGATTTCGGCAAGCGTGGCAGCGCCCGAGCAGGCGGCGGAACGGATGGTCCTGGCCCCCACGCCAAGGCAGACGCAGACGATCGGCCCCCGATCTTCCTGGGGCAGGGCGGGACGACCGGCGAGCAGTTCGGGCGCGGTCGGCACCACGCCAAGCTGGGCAGCCACCCAGTCGCGCTGGGGCAACTCGCCATTCCGGGTCAGGAACAGTGCGGCCTCGAGGCTTCCGTCAGGCGCCAATACTGCCAGCCGGCGCATCCCGCGGGCCAGGTCTACCGCCTCGAGCCGTTCGCCGGCCGGGAGCAGGGCGTCGACGTCGAGGGCGTCATTCCCGGCCAGTTCGTGCAGCCAGCCAGCGGCCACGCGCGAGCGGGTCCACCATGCCAGCGGCGGCAGCTGCGCCGGCGTGCGGCTGACCAGGAAAGCCCGCCATTCGGGCCGGACGGGAGCCAGCGTAGCAGGCGTGTTCTTGAAGCCGGGCTGGCCGGAGAAGGGGTCAGTCTCGGCCAGCGGCAGAAGGTTGGCGCGGCCCTCGCCAGAGAGCTGGTCGGTCCAGTGCATGGGTACGAACAGGTCACCCCGGCGCTGAGCCGGACTGACACCGACCCGGAACGTGGCGGAACCGGCTGCGGTCGACAGGCGGGCGAGGCCGCCATCGGCAAGGCCATGGGCCTCAGCGTCGGCGGGGTGCACTTCCAGCAGCGGTTCGCGGCGATGCTGCGACAGCGTGGGCGAAAGGCCGGTGCGGGTCATCGTGTGCCACTGGTCGCGGTAGCGGCCGGTGTTGAGGCGCAGCGGGCGGCTTGCGTCGGCCAGCGGCGCCGGGGGCGTGACGGTGACAAGGCGGGCCTTGCCACTGGCCGTGGGAAAACGGCGCGCGAGGGGGAGCGCGCCGCCCCACAGAAACGGTTCCATCGCCTCGTATTCGCCATCGTCCAGCCGGGCCATGGCGGTCAGATCGAGTACCTTGCCGTGGCGCTGTGCCAGCGCCGTCATCGCCGCATATTCGCGGAACACGGCGGCGGGTGAGGCGAAGGCGAAGGCCTTGCTCCAGCCCATGCGCGCCGCCACTTCGGCCATGATCGCCCAATCGGCCCGCGCCTGCCCGGGGGCGGCGAACAGGGCGCGCTGGCGAGTGATGCGGCGCTCCGAGTTGGTCACCGTGCCATCCTTCTCGCCCCAGGCCAGGGCCGGCAGGCGAATATGGGCAAAGCGCGCCGTATCCGTGTCGGCGATCACGTCGGAGACGACCAGTGTCTCGCATCGCGCCAGCGCCTCGCGGACGAAGCCGGCGTCGGGCATCGATACCGCCGGGTTGGTGGCCATGACCCAGAGGAACTTCACTCGCCCCTCGTGAACGGCGCGGAAGAGGTCAACGGCCTTGAGCCCCGGCCCGGCGCAAATGTTGGGCGCGTTCCAGAACTCGGCGACGTCGGCCCGCTCGGCCGCGGAGAAGCCGAGGTGGCAGGCGAGCATGTTGGCAAGGCCGCCCACTTCGCGCCCGCCCATGGCATTGGGTTGCCCCGTGATCGAGAACGGGCCCATCCCGGGGCGGTTGATCCGACCGGTGGCGAGGTGGAGGTTGATGATGGCGTTGCCCTTGTCGGTTCCGCTGCGCGACTGGTTGGCGCCCTGGCTGAACAGGGTGATCATGCGCGGGTGGGCGGCGACAAGGTCGGCAAGGGCGGCGAAGGTTTCGGGTGAGACGCCGGCCTGCTCCCCTCCCGCGAGCGGGAGGGACTGGGGATGGGCTGGGGCAATCGCGGCGGTGGCGGGGGTGCCCACCCCGCAGCGACCAAGGGGCACCGCCCCCAATTCTCGCTGCCCCTCCCGCTCGCGGGCGGGGAGGAGCGGTGCGAAATCGTCTGGGACCTCGCAGTGTCCGGCCAAATAGGCTTCATCCACCTGTCCACGCGCGGCCATCTCCGCCAGCAGGGCGTTGAACAGCGCCACGTCGCCGTCGGGTGCCACCTGGACATGCAGGTCGGCCTGTTCGGCGGTTTCGGTTCGGCGCGGGTCAATCACCACGAGCCTGGTGCCGCGCTTCTCGCGAGCGGCCTCGATCCGTTGCCAGATGACCGGGTGGCACCAGGCGGTGTTGGAGCCGACCAGCAGGATGAGGTCGGCCTCGTCCAGATCGTCGTAGGTGCACGGGACCACATCCTCGCCGAAGGCACGGTTGTGGGCGGCAACCGCGCTGGCCATGCACAGGCGGGAATTGGTGTCGATATTGCCGCTGCCAATGAAGCCCTTCATCAGCTTGTTGGCGACATAGTAGTCCTCGGTGAGCAACTGGCCGGAAACGTAGAAGGCCACGGCGTCGGGACCGTGTTCGGCAATGGTCGCCTTCATCCGCGCGGCGACCAGGTCGAGCGCCTCGTTCCAGGAGGCTTCCCGCCCGCCGATCATCGGGGCCAGCAGGCGGCCTTCGAGGCCGACCGTCTCGCCCAGATGCGTGCCCTTCGAGCAGAGCTTCCCGAAATTGGCGGGATGATCGAGGTCGCCCTTGATGGTAACCGCGCGCTCGCCCGTGACCGTGGCGCGAATGCCGCAGCCGACACCGCAATAAGCGCAGGTGGTGCGGATCTCACGCATTCGCTCAGGCCGCCTTCTGGCCGAGCACGGCCTCGCGCAGCAGGTAGATGCGGCCGGCGTCGACCCTGAGCGGGATCGTCGGCACGCAGCCCTCGTCGCTGCCGAGCGCCTGGCCGGTTTTCAGCGAGATGTTCCAGCTGTGCAGCGGGCAGGTGACGACATTGCCGTGGACGATGCCCTGGCTCAGCGGCCCCTGCTTGTGCGGGCAGGCGTTGACGAGCGCATAGAAGCGATTGTCGAGCGTGTGGAAGACAGCGATCTCTGCGCCACCCTGGACGGCAAGGGTGCGCGCTGCGCCGGGGGCAATCTGGCCTACGGGGCCGATGTCGAGCCAGTCACCGATCATCACACGGACTCCACTTGCAGGGGGCGCACTTCGGCAATGTGCTGGTGCAGGTCGGCCCGTTCGCCGGCAGCGCGCTTCGCCCAGGGGTCGTCCTGCATGAAGGTCTGGGAGAAACGGAACCGGGCGGCGAGAGCCGCGACGGCACCGGGATCGTCGAACAGGGCGGCCTTGACGTGGTCCAGCCCGACGCGCTCGATCCAGGGCGCGGTGCGTTCGAGATACCATGCCTGCTCGCGGTAGAGCTGGATGAAGGCGGCGCAGACCTCCATGGCCTGTTCCTCGGTCTCGACCTTGCAGAGGAGATCGGTCGCCCGGACCTTGATCCCGCCGTTGCCGCCGACGTGGAGTTCGTAGCCGCTATCGACGCAGACCACGCCGAAGTCCTTGATCGTGGCTTCCGCGCAGTTGCGGGGACAGCCGGAGACGGCAATCTTGAACTTGTGGGGCATCCACGAGCCCCAGGTCATCCGCTCAAGCTTGACGCCAAGCCCGGTGGAATCCTGCGTGCCGAAGCGGCACCATTCCGAGCCGACGCAGGTTTTCACTGTTCTCAAGGACTTGCCGTAGGCGTGGCCGGAGACCATGCCGGCGGCGTTGAGATCGGCCCAGACGGCGGGCAGGTCTTCCTTCTTGATGCCAAAGATATCAAGGCGTTGGCCGCCAGTGACCTTGACCATCGGCGCGTTGTACTTCTCCACCACGTCGGCGATGGCGCGCAGTTCGCGGGGGTTGGTGAGACCGCCCCACATGCGCGGGACGACCGAATAGGTCCCGTCTTTCTGGATGTTTGCGTGCATCCGCTCGTTGACGAAACGGCTGCGCTGGTCGTCTTCGTAGTCGCCGGGTAAGGCGCAGAGGAGGTAATAGTTGAGGGCCGGGCGGCAGCTTGCGCAACCATCCGGGGTGGACCAGCCAAGTTCCTGCATAACCTGGGGAATTAGCTTCAGGTTCTTCTCCAGGATGAGGCGGCGCACGTCGGAGTGGGTGAAGCTGGTGCACTTGCACATGGTCTTGGGTCCGGACTGGACCTCGCCGCCAAGTGTCAGAGTCAGCAGACTTTCCACGAGCCCGGTGCATGATCCGCAGCTCGCGCTGGCCTTGCACTGCGAGCGCACTGCATCGAGGCTGCAAGCGCCCTGCTGGATGGTGGCGACGACCGTGCCCTTGGAAACGCCGTTGCAACCGCAGATCTCCGCATCATCGGACAGGGCGGCAACGGCGGCATTAGGGTCCGCGAGGGCGCCTCCCGCGGCGAAGGCCTGGCCGAAGATCAGGGCCTCGCGGATCGGCGAGATGTCCTCGCCCTTTTTCAGGAGGTCGAAGTACCACGATCCATCCGCCGTATCGCCGTAGAGCACGGCGCCGACCAGCTTGTCGTTCCTGACGATGACGCGCTTGTACACGCCCCGGGCGGCGTCGCGCATGACGATGTCTTCCGCGGCGTTTCCGTCGGCATCGGGGCCACCCGAGAAATCGCCGGCCGAGAACAGGTCGATGCCCGAGACCTTGAGCTTGGTCGAAGTGACCGAGCCGGTGTAGCCGGTGGGCTGGCCCGTGGCGGCATCGGCCAGGGCGCGGCACATGTCCCACAGGGGGGCGACGAGGCCGTAGCATGCCCCGCGGTGCTGGACGCATTCGCCGACCGCCATGATCGCCGGGTCGCTGGTGAGCATGTGATCATCGACCATGATGCCGCGTTCGACGTCCAGCCCGGCGGAGCGGGCGAGGCCGGTGGCCGGGCGGATGCCGACGGCCATGACCACGATGTCGGCGGGAAATTCGCGGCCGTCCTTGAGGCGCACACCGCAAACGTGGCCGTCCTCGCCGATGATCTCGGCGGTGTCGCCGCCGGTGACGATGGTCTGGCCGCGGCGTTCGAGTTCACTCTTGAGGAGATAGCCCGCTGCCTCGTCGAGCTGGCGCTCCATCAGGGTGGGCATCAGGTGGACCACGGTGACCGCCATGCCGCGCAGGGCGAGGCCGTGGGCGGCTTCCAGACCGAGCAGCCCGCCGCCGATGACCACGGCCGATCCGCCCTTCTCGGCGGCGGCGACCATCCGGTCGACATCGTCGAGATCGCGGAAGGTCACCACGCCGGGCAGGTCGTGGCCGGGCACCGGGATGATGAAGGGATCGGAACCCGTGGCGATCAGCAGCCGGTCGTAGGCTTCCTCGTGGCCCGACCGGGCGACGACCACCTGGCGCTCGCGGTCGATCGACACCACCGGATCGCCCGAGACCAGGGTGATGCCGTTATCGGCATACCAGGCGGCATCGTTGATCACTATCTCGTCGAAGGCCTTTTCGCCTGCGAGCACCGGGGACAGCATGATGCGGTTGTAGTTCACGCGCGGCTCGGCCCCGAAGATCGTGACAGCGTAGCGGGCCGGGTCGCGGGCCAGGATTTCCTCGACCGCGCGGCAGCCGGCCATGCCGTTGCCGATCACCACCAGCCGTTCGGCCAGCCCTGCTGGCGCGCCGGTTCCGGCACCGCGGCCGGCCTGGGTGGAAGGAATGGTAGCGGGCGCGTTCAACGAACTTCTCCTCGGGCTACGCGCAACACGAAAAAGCCGCCTCGGACCGGTCCTCTCAAGGAGCGGTACGGGCGGCTTCGTTGCCACGCGTTTGCAGATATTCCGGCCGGAGCGACAATCCGCCCGGCCTTGGGCGGCGCATCCTGCCTTTCCTTGAAATACGTGATTCGACCTTGTCTTGGCAAGTTCTTTTTGCGGTGCAGCAAGAAGGCTTTGGCTGCGCGCTGCCGCGCCCCTCCCGCCTGCGGGAGGGGCGCTATGCTCAGTAGGCGAGTTCGAGCTGGAGCCAGAACTTGTTCAGGGTCGCTCCGACGACCGGGTTGTAGCTGGCGTATTTCGCCATGATCGCGGTGCGGCCGAGCTTGAAGCCGAGGCTGGCATCCCATTCGTCGCCCAGCTTGACCGAGCCGGTATCGGTCGTGAAACTGTGATAGACGACCTGGGCATTGAGACCAGGCAGCGCCTTGACCTTCGGGAGTTTGATCGCCGCGCCGCCATAATAGTCCTGGAGGCCGCTGGCCGGGGTGACGAGGAAGGCATCGGCCCAGCCGTTGAACTTGTGCAGCGTGGCCATCGGGGTCTGGAACGAGCGGCCGGCAGCGGCATCGGCGCCGAGCTTTTCGTAGCCGGCGGTGAGGGTGACGGTCTTGTAGGCCAGACCGGCCTCTCCGGCGAGATAGTCGGCCGAATAGGCGACAGGGTTGGTCCCGTAGCGCGACTGGCGGGCATAGGAGGCGGCAAGTGCCAGCTTGACCTTCTTGCTCAGCGGCAGGGCGGCCGTCGCGCGGGCGCCGTATGTCTGCGAGGAGTTGGCAAAAGAGATCGTTTCGTCAAAATCGAGCAGGTAGCCGAAGCCCTTGACGGCGACCGGACCAAGCTTGGCGCCCGCGCCGAGGAAGACGAAATCGCCGCCGTAGGCCTGGCGCGGCCCGGCCTCGATGCCGAACACGGTGCGCTGGCTGTTGGAATAGGTGCCATCGAGAATGATCGGGCCGAGGGTGGCTTCCACGCGGGCGGCGTCGAAGGTCTGCTCGTTCTGGCGCCAGCCGACTGCGCCGACGAAGCGCTGGTCGTCGAGGTTGATCCGCTGGCGGCCGACGGTCAGGGTCAACGCCTTGCTCTTGTACTGGAGCTGCAGGCGGTTGAGCTCGACATTGGCGGGATCGGCGACCGTGGCGAAGCCCGGGCGGCGCTGATGGCTGTTACCGACCGAGGCGGCGGTGTAGGCGCCGGGGAAGGCATTGTAGTCGGTAACGATGCCGAGCGTGCCTTCGGCTTCGGCGAGGAACGACAGGCCCGAGGCGTGCTTCACCTCGAAGCCGGCGCGCAGGCGCGCGGTGACGGCATCGGCGTCGACCGCGGCGCCGGTCTGGGTGACGTTCTCGTAGCGCAGGCGCAGATCGATGATCGGGTCGATGGCAAACCCATCGCCGACCGTGACCGGATCGCCCAATTGCGGCTTGGGCGCGGCGAGGGCCGCCGAGGCGCAGGCCATCGTCAGCGGCAGCGCGAGTAGCGCGGCCGCAGTCTTGAACTTCTGCATTTTGGTTACTCCCTGATCGATTCCCGAACCGATCAGGCACCTTCCCAAGGGTTGCGTTGTTGCTGGATCAGGCCGCCTCTGCGTTCGGTCCGTGATCGTACTCGGCCAGGAAGTGCAGCACTTCCTGGCGGTAGGCGTAGAACTGCGGATCCTTGAGCAGGGTCTTGCGATCGCGCGGGCGGGGCAGGTCGACCTTGAGGATCTTGCCGATCGTCGCCCGCGGTCCGTTGGTCATCATCACCACCCGGTCAGCCAGCAGGATCGCCTCGTCGACATCGTGGGTGACCATGATCGCGGTGACCTTGGTGCGGTTCCAGACCTCGACCAGCACGTCCTGCAGGTCCCAGCGGGTCAGGCTGTCGAGCATGCCGAAGGGCTCGTCGAGCAGGAGCAGGCGCGGGCTGAGCGCGAAGGCCCTGGCGATGCCGACGCGCTGGCGCATGCCGTTGGACATTTCCGCCGCCAGCTTGTCGCGCGCGTCGCCCAGGCCCACGCGATCAAGGTAATAGTCGATGATCTCGCGCCGTTCGGCCCGGCTGGCATGGGGATAGACCCGCTCCACGCCGAGCGCGACGTTCTGACGCGCGGTGAGCCAGGGCATCAGGCTGGGGGCCTGGAACACCACGGCCTTGTCCGGTCCGGCGGCATCGATCTCGCGGTTGTCGAGTACGATGGCGCCCTTGCTGATCGGGTTGAGGCCCGAGGCCATGGTCAGCACCGTTGACTTGCCGCAGCCGGAGTGACCGATGAGCGAGACGAACTCGCCCTTGTCCATCAGCAGGTTGAAGTTCTCGACCACGGTCAACGGCCCCTTGGGGGTCGGGTAGACCTTGTGGAGATTGTAGAATTCGAGATAGCGGCGCGCATTGCGGCCCTTGGCGGCATCGACATAGGCCTTGGGCAGGGGCGCGAGGTCCAGCGGCGTGACATTGGGCAGGCGTTCCGCGCCGCCGTTCGCTCCCGCGCCGCCATCGCTTACCAGCGAACCGAGATAGTCCACGATCTGCGTCCGCAGGGCCTGGAAGGCGGCGCTGTCGTTCACCGCCTCGCGGTCGCGCGGGCGGGGCAGGGCAACGTCGAAGATCCGCCCGATCGTCGCGGCCGGGGCCGGGGTGAGCACGGCCACCCGGTCGGCCAGCAGCAGGGCCTCGTCGACGTCGTTGGTGACGAGGAGAATTGTCCGCTTCTCCTCGTCCCTGATCCGCTCGATTTCGTCCTGCAGCTTCGCGCGGGTGAGGGCGTCCAGCGCGGAGAGCGGTTCGTCGAGCAGCAGGATCTCGGGTTCCATGGCGAGCGCGCGGGCCACAGCCACGCGCTGGCGCATGCCGCCGGAAAGCTGGGCGGGCTTGCGGTCAAGGGCATGGCCGAGGCCGACCAGCTCCACCTTCTGGCGCACCAGTGCCGCGCGTTCGGCCGAGGTGCGATCCTTGTGGACCGCATCGACCGCCAGGGCGACGTTCTGCTCGACCGTCATCCATGGGAACAGCGAATAGGACTGGAAGACGAGGCCGCGGTCCTTGCCGGGGCCGCTGATCGGCTGGCCCTTGAGGAGGATCTCGCCGCCATCGGGCTCGACCAGTCCGGCGATGGTCGAGATCAGGGTGGTTTTGCCGGCGCCGGAGAAGCCGAGAATGGCGATGAACTCGCCCTCCCGGACGGCGAGGTCGATGCCACCGAGAACTTCGGTGGCGCCGCCGGTCTTGCCCTCGTAGCGTTTGGTGACCCTGGTCAGCGAAAGGATATCGGCCATGTGCGGTGCTCCTGCGCGGTAATCAGATCGTGCGGTTGCGGGAGGCGAAGGCCTGGAGGGCCATCATGATCCGGTCGAGCGCGAAGCCGATCACGCCGATCGTCACCACCGCGACCATGATCCGGGCCAGCGACTGCTGGTTGCCGTTCTGGAATTCGTCCCAGACGAACTTGCCGAGGCCCGGGTTCTGCGAGAGCATTTCGGCCGCGATCAGCACCATCCAGCCCACGCCCAGCGACAGGCGCATGCCCGTGAAGATGAAAGGCAGGGAGCTTGGCAGGACCAGCTTGGTCAGCCGCTGGAACCAGCCGAGGCGCAGCACGCGGCCGACGGCGATCAGGTCCTTGTCGATCGAGGCCGTGCCGATCGCGGTGTTGATGAGGGTGGGCCACAGCGAGCAGAGCATGACCACCACGGCCGAGATCACGAAGCTCTTCGGCATGGCGGGATCCTCGCCGGTCATCGAGGCGGAGATCACCATGGTGACGATCGGCAGCCAGGCCAGCGGGCTGATCGGCCGCATGATCTGGACCAGCGGATTGATCGCGGCGTTGAAGCGCTTCGACATGCCTGCGACCAGGCCCAGCGGCACGGCCGCCAGCGAGGCGAGGATGAAGCCCATCCCCACCGTCTTGAGCGAGGTGAAGATCTGGTCGACGAAGGTGGGCGCGCCCGACCAGGTGTTGCCGGCGGCCGCGGTGGCGGCCTGCTCGGCGCGGGCGGCGGCATATTCGCCGAGGAGGCCGACGAAGGCGCTCCACACGTCGCCCGGGCCCGGCAGGGTGCCGAGCGAGGTCGTCACCCGCGGGGCGAACAGCGCCCAGAGGGCGAGGAACGCGGCCACGCCCGCCAGGGGCGGCCAGGCCGCATCGAACGCCTGCCGGGTCGTGGGCAGCCTCACACCTTGCGGCAGCAGCCGGGCCAGCAGGCCGGGGCCTGCCAGGGGAGCCGGGGCGACGGCCGCCGCCGCAACATCTGCGGGAGGCGCGACTTCATCAGTCATGTCGAACTGTTCCTTGCGGAGCGGAGCGGCCGTCATACCAGTTTCCTTGTGCTCTGAGGCTTACTTCACGCCTGCCGGGGTCACCTTCTGGCCGTCCTTCAGGCCGATGGCGAAGCTGGCGGCATAGGCGGCGGGGTGGCGGGCGTCGTAGGTCACGCCGTCGATCGCCTTGCGGGTGTAGGTGCGATAGCCGTCGGTCTTCGGGAAGTCCTCGGCCTTGGCCTTGCCGGCGGCCACGAGGGCCTGGGCGGCCTGGTCGTACAGGTCCGGGCGGTAGACCGACTTGATCGTGTCGACGTACCACTGGTCGGGCTTTGCCTCCGCGATCTGGCCCCAGCGGCGCATCTGGGTGAGGTACCAGATGCCGTCCGAATAGTAGGGGTAGCTCGCGCCGTCCTTGAAGAACAGGTTGAACTCAGGCGTATCGCGGGTGTCGCCCGCGCCGAAGGTGAACTTGCCGGTCATCGAGGCCATCAGCACGTCTTCGTCGGCACCGACATAGTTGGACCTGGCCAGCATCTTCACGGCCTCGGCCCGGTTCTTTCCCCCCTCCGCATCGAGCCATTGGGAGGCGCGAATCAGGGCACGCAGCAGGGCCTGGACGGTCTTCGGGTTTTTTGCGGCGAAGGCATCGGTCATGCCGAAGACCTTGTCGGCGGTGGTCCCGGCGATATCCGGATCGACGATGATCGGCACGCCGATCTTCTTCTTCACCGCGGCCTGGTTCCACGGTTCGCCCACCGAGTAGCCGTTGATCGTGCCCGCTTCCATGGTCGAAGGCATCTGCGGCGGCGGAGTGACCGAGAGCTGGACCTCGGCCCCGGTCGTGCCGGCGGCATCGCCGGGGAGGTAGAAGCCGGGGTTGAGGCCGCCTGCCGCCAGCCAGTAGCGCAGCACGTAATTGTGGGTGGAGACCGGGAAGACCATGCCCATCTTGAACGGCTTGCCTTGCGCCTTGAACTTGGCGACGACCGGCTTCAGCACCGAAGCCGAGACCGGCATGATCACCTTGCCGTCCGGCCCCTTGGGGAGAGTGGGCGCGATCTGCTCGTAGACAGCGTTGGAGATGGTGACGGCCTTGCCGTTCATGTCGAGGCTGAAGGGGGTGATCAGCTTGGTCTTGGCGCCGATGCCCGCGCCCGAGGCCAGGATCTGGCCTGCCAGCATGTGCGAGGCGTCAAGCTGGCCCGAAACCACGCCGTCAAGCAGCACCTTCCAGTTGGCCTGCGGCTCCAGCGTGACGTTGAGGCCTTCCTCCGCGAAGAAGCCCTTTTCCTTCGCCACGACGAGCGGAGCAATGTCGGTCAGCTTGATGAAGCCGAGCTTGAGGTTGGGCTTCTCGATGCCGTTGGCGGCGGCGATCTTGGCGACATCGCTATCACCGGCCGGCGCCGGGTCGCCCTTGCCGCAGCCGGCGAGGGCGACCGTGGCCAGCAGGGCGGCGATCAGGCCGCGCTTGTCGATCTGGAAACCCCGCTTTGCAATCCCGTTTTCCATAGCGCCTTGTACCCCTGTGCCGCGCCGACAACGAAAACAGCCGCCTCGACAAACCCCGCAAGGGGAAGGTCGGGCGGCTTCGTTGCCACGCAATGTCCGTGTTCAGCAATGCGACCAGTTGCATCCCGTCATTGGGAAGCTCGCTCTTGCTGGATGAATGTTAAGCGATTCGAGCGAGCTTCCGCAACCCCATTTTTGCACTGCAATAAATTTTCTTATGGCAGTTGCGAAATGTACCCCTGCAAGTCCTGCGGATCGAACGCCATACTGTCGAAAAAAGCGTTGTTTTCCATGGTGATGAACCCCTGCTGCGTCCCCACGGCGGTCAGCCCGGTGAGGCTGCCTTCGACCTTTGAGCTGGCGCCGGGCAGGGGCTCACCCGTGCCGAGGAGGGCGGCGCGATAGACATCGGGGCGGAACACGCGGGCGGCGCTGGCGGCCTCAGTGGGAGAGAAGGGCGTGCCCTCCCAGCGGATCATCTGGGTGTAGAGCCATTCGGCCTGGCTGACCCAGGGGAAGTTCGCCGCCTCGCGGTACTGGAACATGAAATCGGGGAAGTGGACCGGCTCGCCGCCACGGGCCAGCAGCAGCCGGTCGGAAATGGCGCGGCGGATCAGCTCGGCCGAGCCGTCGAGGTACTCCGGGCGGGCGAGGATGGCGGCGTTTGCCTCCCAGTTGGCCGGATCGACGAAGTGCCGGCCGGCGGCGATCAGCGCCCGGATCAGGGCCTCGGTAGCCTCGCGCTTCTCTTCCATCACGCTCTCGCGCAGGGCTAGCACCTTCTCGACGCCGCGCCGCCAGATCTGCGCGCTGGCGAGGACGATGCGGCCAGCGCCGCGCTCCACCGCGACGCTGTTCCACGGCTCGCCGACGCAGATCCCGTCGACCTCGCCGGCTTCCAGCGCATCGGCGCAAAACGGCGGGGCGACCGTGGAGATCTCCACCTCCGCGTC
>JGI24751J29686_10000140_pt1 | contig 35958 bp, 31 predicted proteins | sample KBSSwiS6_FD_29686 | JGI IMG/M metagenome (IMG submission 29686)
GGTTCACCGCCCGCGCGCCATCCGGTCGGCATAGTCGAACGCCGTCTCGAGACTGGCGGGATCGGCCAGCCCCTTGCCGGCAATGTCGAAGGCCGTGCCGTGGTCCGGGCTGGTCCGCACGAAGGGCAGGCCCAGGGTCACGTTGACCCCCTTCTCCAGCCCCAAGTACTTGACCGGAATCAGCCCCTGGTCGTGATACTGCGCCACGACCACGTCGAACCGTCCCTGCCGTGCCTGCATGAACACCGTGTCGCCCGGCCAGGGCCCCGTCGCGTCGATCCCCTCGGCGCGGGCGGCTTTGATCGCCGGACGGATGATGCGGAGCTCCTCGTCGCCGAACCGTCCGCCCTCGCCGGCATGGGGGTTGAGCCCGGCCACGGCAATCCGCGGCACGGCGATGCCCAGCGCCTTGCCGGCCTGATGGGCCAGCCGCATCGCCTTCAACTGCGCCGCATGATCGCCTCGCCGGATCGCCTCGCTGAGCGAACAGTGGATGGTGACCAGCACCGTGCGGATCTCGTCGTTCGCCAGCATCATGGCCACTTCCGCGCCCGCCTCCTCGGCGAGGATCTCTGTATGGCCGGGATATGGCAGCCCCGCCGCCGCGAGGGCCTCCTTGTGGATCGGCGCGGTCACGATGCCGCGCGCCTCACCCGCCCTGGCCAGCCCGATCGCCGCAATGATCGCCGCAAATGCGGCCCGCCCGCTCTCCGCCGAAACCACGCCCACCGGCGGAAGCGAGCCCAGCCGCGAACTTTCCAGCACGTCGAGCACGCCCGGCGCGAAGCTCGCCTCCCCGACCCGGGCAATCCCCCTCACCCGCGCGGCCACGCCGGCTTGCGCCAGGCCCCGCTCCATGACGTCCAGATCGCCCACCACGATCCAGTCCCGCCGCTCCGGCCGCCGGTCGAACATGCGCGCGATGATTTCCGGCCCGATGCCCGCAGCATCGCCCATCGTAACAGCCAGCGGCGGCACGGCGCTGTGGGAGGTCTCTTCCATCCGCCCAGCCTATCGCACCGGGCAACGCGGTCCAGCAATATGATCCGAACCCTAGCCCACCACCCTGCGGTAAATATGCCAGGTCGCATGGCCCAGCACCGGCAGGGCCACGAACAGACCGGCGAACAGCGGCAGCATCGCCAGTCCCAGCCCCACCGCGATCACCGCGGCCCAGCCAATCATTACCTGCCGGTTCTCGCGCACCGCGGCCATGCTCACCATCATCGCGGTGACGAAATCAACTTCGCGGTCGATCAGCAACGGCAGGCTGACGACCGTCACCGAATAGAACAGCCACGCCAGAACTGCCCCCACGGCCCCGCCCACGGCCAGCATGGCCATGCCCGATGGCGTCGCGAACAAGGCCAGCGATTCGGTCCCGATCCCGCTCGCAGCCAGGAACACCGCGAAGATCCCGTGAGCGAGGATGATCCAGAAGGTCACGCCCACGAACAGGAATCCACCCAGCATCAGCACCTGGTCGTCCCCCCTCCCGCGCACTGCCGTGAATACGTCGCCCCAGCCCACCGGCACCCCGGCCTCGCGCCGCCGGCTGACCTCGTAGAGGCCCACGGCCACATAGGGCGCGATGATCGGAAACCCCCCCGCCGCCGGCACCAGCCAGGCTACCTGCCCCTGCCGGTACAGCGCGAAATAGAGCAGCAGGCCGCCCGCCACGTAGATGCCTGAAAGTCCGATGCCGAAGACCGGGCAAGCCCGGAAATCCCGCCAACCCGCCGCCAGCGCCGCCACCAGATCGCCCCACGCCAGGTCGCGGGCCACCGCCGGGCGGGCGACCTGAGCCAATTCGCCCATCGCTCCCACTCCCATTGCCGGCTCCCGCCCGGCAAGGTGCCGCAAGTGCCCCCAATCGGCAAGCCGCATACCGTCACGCGTCGTCCCGGGCTGGCCGCGGGACCGCTGACCATCGCGAAGGTGTCAGCCCACCTGCAGACAAGGCACTGCCTGAAGGTCGGCCACCGATCCCGGATCAGGTCCGGGACGACGACTGCCCGCATCGCAGCCGGTGAGCGCCTACAACCAGCCCTGCTCGCGGTACCACCTCGCCGTGGCCTGCAGCCCGGTCCGCGTCTCCACCTCCGACTGCCATAGCCGCACCGGCGGACGGGCCCGCTCGCTCACCACCCAGTCGGGATGGCACATGTAGCTCACCCGATCCGCCGTCAGCTTGGCCTTGTCCTTGCGCCACCAGGCGTCAAGCCGGGCCACGCGCCCCAGCATCGGGCGAGAGAGATGCAGCACCCACGGCCGCCGCCCCACGGCCCAGCCGATCGCCCGGGCGATCTCGTAATGGCTCCACCCTCCGGGCCGCCCGTCGTCGGGCTCCAGCACCTTGTGCGCCGTGCGCCGCTCGGCCGGAACCAGCGCCAGCAGCAGGCGGGCGAGGTCGTCGACGTGGATCAGCGAGGCCCGGCCGGGCTTCGGCGGCATCGGCAGCACCCGCCAGCGCGCCAGCCGGAACAGTTCCAGCATCTCCCGGTCGCGCGGCCCATAGATCGCCGGCGGGCGCACGATGGTCCAGTCGAGCCCGCTCGCCCGCACCAGCTTCTCGGCGCGGGCCTTGCTGCCGCCGTAGTCGGACAACTTCGGCTCGCGCGCCGAAAGCGAGGAGACGAAGACGAACCGCGGCACTCCCGCCTGCTTCGCGGCCTCGACCACGCTGAGCGTGCCCGCCACATTGCCGGCATGGAACCCGTCGCGGTCGGGAGCATTCACCACGCCCGCCACGTGAATCACCGCTTCGGCCCGCCGCATCAGCTTGGCCAGCGCCCTTGCGTCAGACAGGTCGCCATGTACCCAGGTCACGCCCTTGCGATGCGGCTGCTCCCGCCGCGCCAGAGCCCGCACGGTGAAGCCCTGCGCCAGCGCACGGTCGATCAGCGCCTGGCCGACAAAGCCGGTCGCTCCGGTGACGGCGATCAAGGTCACTGGAGGCGCGTCACAACAGTACGAGCTGGTCGCGGTGCACGATGGCTGAGCGCGGCGAATAGCCCAGCAGCCCCTCGTGCTCGCTCGAATGGCGGCCCAGCAGCTTGCGGCATTCGGCGGCATCGTATTCGGAAAGGCCGTGGGCAATCACCGCGCCCTCTGGCGAGACAATCGCCACGGCATCACCGCGCAGGAATTCGCCATCGATCCCGGTGATCCCGCGCGCCAGCAGGCTGGCTTCGCCGATCAGAGCCTTGGCCGCGCCCGCATCGACGGTGATCGTCCCCTTAAGCCGCAGCCGACCGCCAAGCCAGGCCTTGCGCGCACCCGCCTTGCGTTTCGGCAGGAACAGCGTGCCCACGCCCTGCTCGACCACGCGGGCGATCGGCCGGTCCTTGGTGCCGTTGCCGATCACCAGCGCAATCCCCGCCCGCTCGGCAATCTCGGCAGCCTGCAACTTCGAAGTCATCCCGCCCGAGCCTATGCCCGAACCCGATCCGCCATCGGCCATGGCGTGGATCTCGGCGGTCACCCCGCGCACCAGCGGCAGCAGGGTCGCCCCCGGTTCCTTCGGATTGCGGTCGTAAAGCCCGTCGATGTCTGACAGCAGCAGCACGGCGCTGGCCCGCGCCGCCTGCGCTACCCGCGCCGCCAGCCGGTCATTGTCGCCGAAGCGGATTTCCTGGGTCGCCACCGAATCGTTCTCGTTGACCACCGGCACCGCGCCCGCATCAAGCAGCCGGCCCAATGTGGCCGCGGCATTCAGATAGCGCCGCCGGTCTTCCAGATCCTCCAGCGTCAGCAGCAATTGCGCCGCCACGATCCCGTGCGCGCCCAGCAGTTCGGCCCACAGCCCGGACAGCGCAATCTGGCCCACGGCGGCAGCCGCCTGGGCATCGGCCAGGCTCCCGCGCCCGCCCTTGTCCAGCCCCAGCGTCCGCGCCCCCAGCGCAATCGCGCCCGAGCTCACCACCACCACGTCCTGCCCGCGCCCGCGCGCCGCCGCGATCTCCCCGGCCAGCGCCGCAATCCACGCCCGCCGCGGTCCCTCCGCATCGACCAGCAGCGCCGAGCCGACCTTCACCACCAGCCGCGGGCAAGGCCCGGACTTGGCAAGGTCCGCCAGGCTGGCAATGGAAGTGGTCCCCGTCTGCATCTGCCCCAGCCGATTAGGCCAAACCTGCCACGATGCAAGATCGCATCGTCGCAAGCGGGACTCGCGTGGCGGCTGAGCCGCGTCTGCAATGGGGTGGATCGTCGGGGCCAGAAACCGTCGTCCCGGGATTGACTCGGGGATGCTGGTCGGCGCGAAGCTGTAAGCCCCCTCTGAAGGCCGGCTACTTCCTGAAGGTCCGCCAACGGTCCCGGGTCATCCTGAGCTAGTCGAAGGGCCGGGACGACCCCCAAGCTCCACGCAGCCACGAAATCACCGCCCGTCCTGAGCCTGTCGAAGGACCGCCCTGGTTCTTCGAGCCCCCAGCGCAACCGCCAGGAACAAGAGCAGCCCTTCGACAGGCTCAGTGCAGACGGGCTTTACAGGAAGCCCGCCCCAACCGTTCATGCCGAGAGGCCCGAAGCCGTAGGCTGAAGCGGCAGTTTACCCTGTGCGGCCGGCCTGACGGACAGTCGAAGGGGCTTCAGCACCTACTCAAGGTACCGGATGAGGGGTGATGCACTCGCTTCCCTACACGCGCAAAAGTGTCACCCATTTGGGATCAACGCACTGAATACGAACGGAAAAACCGGGCGACACCCCTGTCACCCGGTGTCACCGGTCGCCAGTCAGATCGGCGACCACGGCTTGGCCTCGGCGGCATTTTCCTGTTCGCCGGCAGGGCGTTCGGTCGTCGTCGCGGCGGGCAGATAGGAGTTCACCGCGTCCAGCAGGGCATCCATCCCCGCCCCGGTCGCGCCCGAAATCGGGAACACCGCCTCGGCCCCGGCGTCGAGCAGTTCCTGCGAAAAGGCTTCGACCAGTTCGGCATCCACCAGGTCGATCTTGTTGAGCGCCACCAGCCGCGGCTTGTCAATCAGCCCCGCGCCATAGGCATCGAGTTCGTCCTCGACGATCTCCATGGCCTCGACCGGGTCCTTGCCGGTCACGTCGATCAGGTGGATCAGCACGCGGCAACGCTCGATGTGGCCGAGGAAGCGGTCGCCCACCCCGGCCCCTTCGGCCGCGCCGGCGATCAGGCCAGGGATGTCGGCCAGCACGAACTCGCGCTCGCGGTGGCGCACCACGCCCAGCTGCGGACGCAGCGTGGTGAAAGCGTAGTCGCCCACCTTGGCCTTGGTGTTGGTGATCTGGTTTATGAAGGTGGACTTGCCGGCATTGGGCAGGCCAACCAGCCCGGCATCGGCCAACAGCTTCAGGCGCAGCCACACCCACAGTTCCTCGCCGGTAATGCCGGGCTGGTGCTGGCGCGGGGCGCGGTTGGTGCTGGTCTTGTAGGAGGCGTTGCCACGCCCGCCCATCCCGCCTTCCAGGAGAGTGACCCGCTGGCCGGCCTCGGTCAGGTCCGCGAGCACCGTCTCGCGGTCCTCGTCGGAGATGATCTGCGTGCCCACCGGCACCTTGATCACCAGGTCCTGCCCGGCCGCGCCGTTGCGGTTCTTGCCCGAGCCGTGGACGCCGCGGGGCGCCTTGAAGTGCTGGGTGTAGCGAAAGTCGATCAGGGTGTTGAGCCCGGCCACGGCCTCGAACACGATGTCCCCACCCTTGCCGCCGTTGCCGCCGTCCGGCCCGCCATATTCGACGTACTTCTCCCGCCGGAACGACACGGCGCCGGGCCCGCCGGAACCGGCGCGCACATAGATCTTGGCCTGGTCGAGAAAATGCATGAGCGTGAAACTAGCGGTTGCGCCCGGCCGTCGGCAAGCTCAGGCGAAGCGGAGGCAGGCAATTGCAGCGCGGTTCGGCGCAAAAGCCTCGAACGGCGCGCCTAGCTCCCCTGCGGCGCACCGTCAACCTGACGTTATCCGACGCTAGCGCCTGCTGGCGGTGGCGGTGATCCGGCGGAGAATGGCCAGCACATATTTCTGCGTTTCCGCGATGGGCGGAACCCCGCCCGCCTGCTCGACCCGCCTGACCCCGGCGTTGTAGGCGGCGAGCGCCTTGACCAGGTCCCCGTCGAAGTGGTCTATCAGGCTGCGCAGGTATCGCGCGCCGCCCAGCAGGTTGGCGGAAGGGTCGCGCGGATCGACGCCCAGCTCCCGTGCCGTGCCCGGCATCAGCTGGGTCAGCCCGATGGCGCCTTTAGGAGAAACCGCGCCCGGGCGCCAGCGGCTTTCCTGCCACACCAGCGCCTCGAGCAGCACCGGATGGAGCCCGGCCTGGGCCGCGGCCTGGTCCAGCAGGGGCGCGGCGGCGGCGCTGTCCCAGCGGAGGGGGTAGCTGGCCTGCTGGTCGGTGGCGGCAACCGTCGGCACGGCGGCCCGGACGGCATTTCTCCCGGCAGAGGACCCGCTCGCTGGCGAGCTGCTGCTGCCGTAGCGAACCCGCACGACGCCGTCGTCGAGGTGATAGACCTTTGCCGCAGCCGGAGTGGCTGCCGCCAGCACCACCAGTGCCAATGTCCACCGCGTCAACCGCATCGAAAACCCCGCCAGAGCGCCCCTGACCGATCACTAGCCGATCCGGGTTAACAGGCGGCTAGCGGAGCTGTTGAATGCCTTCCGAGAACCAGCGCGCAGCGACCATCAAGGGCGGCACCAGAAGCGCAGGAAGGTGCCGTTCGCAGCCCGGAAGCGGCAATTGACAACGCACTGGTGGAGCCGAGGGGGATCGAACCCCTGACCTCGTCATTGCGAACGACGCGCTCTCCCAGCTGAGCTACGGCCCCGTTCCAGTGCGAGTGCGGATCGCGCCACCAGCAGGCGGCCGTCCACGGGAGCGGCCCCCTTAGCGAAGGGCCGCGCCCGTGCAAAGACAAATTTCGTCAGCGCCCCGCCGGACCAACGGGCATCACAGCGCTGGTCCCGCCGGGCGCCTGGACGGGCGCAAGGTTCACCGGGATGGGCGGCGGGCCGTGGCGCGCGGTCCATTCCGCCAGGGCCAGCCGGTAGGCCGCGTAGCGACGGTAGAAGTCGTCGAAGACCACCTCGATATTGGGCAAACTGCGGGCGGCGAAGGCCTCCAGTTCGGCCGACTTCAACGGCAGCGCGTCGCGGCTGACCGCGAGCACGGCGGTGCAGAAGGAATTGAGCGTCGGCGGCAGGGCGAAGTGGTTGTAGACCTCGGTCATGTACTTCTCGCGCGGGACCACGAACCCCGCGCCGTACCGGGCCCTGTACTCGGCGTCGACCTTCTTGTTGGCCGCCGCGAGGGTCTTGGCATGGGCCTTCAGGAAGCCTCGGTAGTTGACAACGATCTCGCCGAACTTGGGCTCAGGGCAATTGAGCGCGGCCACGTTGTAAGCCGCTCGCAGGTTCCACAAAGTCTGCGCAGGGGTAATGTTGCGGTTTACCGAATAGTGCAGTCCCGCCGCATCGACCGGCGGCACGGCGAGCAGGGGTGAGGCGTGGTCAGGCGGGGTCGGTCGCAGCGGCACGGCCACGACGACCGGCGGAGGCGGCGGAGGCAGCGGTGCCGGCGGAGCCTTCTCACCACACCCAACCAGCAGCAAGGCGGGCAGCGCAAGGCCAGCCAGGGCGGCAGACCGCTGCCAGGTAATTCGGATCATCTCGTCCCTCCCGCGTCGTATCGGCGGTTCCTAGTGCTTAATACGCACAAAGAAAATGCCCGGCGCGCTTCGTGCGCGCCGGGCATGGCATTTTTGCGGCAGGCTGCGGTTCAGGTCAGCGACGGTCGCCCATGAACTGCAGCAGGAAGGTGAACATGTTGATGAAGTCGAGGTAGAGGCTGAGCGCCCCCATGATCACGACCTTGCCCATCATGTCCGACCCGGCCACATGGCTGTAAGTCTGCTTCAGCCTTTGCGTGTCATAGGCGGTCAGCCCCGCGAAGATGGCCACGCCGAGCAGCGAGATCGCGAAGTTCAGCGCGCTGGACTGAACGAAGATATTGATCACCATTGCGGCGAGCAGGCCCCAGACGCCCATGATCAGGAAAGTGCCGAAGCCGGAGAGGTCCTTCTTGGTAGTGTAGCCCACCAGACTGAGGCCCGCGAAGGCCGCCGCCGTGGCAAAGAAGGTCGTGGCAATCGACGCGCCCGTGTAGACGAGGAAGATCGACGACAGGGACAGGCCCATCGCAACGCTGAAGGCCCAGAACAGCACCTGGAGGGTGCTGGTCTTCATCCGGTTGAGGCCGAAGCTCATCGCCATCACGAAGCCGAGCGGCGCGAGCATGATGAGCCAACGCAGCGGGCTGGAGAGCACGGGTACGGCCAGCGATGAATTCGCGAACAGCAGAGCGACGATGCCCGAAAGCAGCACGCCCGAGGCCATGTAGTTGTAGATCGACAGCATGTAGCGGCGCAGGCCCGCATCGTAGCCGACGCGGCCGGCATTCGCCGATAGGCTCGGGGACTCGCCGAAGCCCATGCGGGGCTGGGGGTCGTTCCAGTTTGCCATTGTGTCCAAGCTCCATTCAGGCCCGGAATAGGGCCGTGCGGCCAATATCGCCCTCAATGGTCAACGATTCAAGAACAACCGGACATTAGACTGTCGCAAAGTGTATCAGGCTGCTCCGGGAAACCGGGAAATCCTCAGTTCTTGGCCCGGGCCTCGGCGGCCATGGCGACGCCGCGGTCGCGCGCGGCCCGCAAGGTCTCGGCGATCAGCGCGAAGAGACGTCCCTCGGCGTCAAGCACGTCAAGCCCCGCGCGGGTCGTGCCGCCGGGGCTGGCCACGCGGTCGGCCAGTTCGCCCGGCGCCAACGGCGAGGCGGCGGCGAGCACCCCGGCGCCCTCGACCATGCCCAGCGCCAGCCGGTCCGCCTGGTCGCGGGGCAGCCCGAGCGCGGCGGCGCCGGTCGCCAGCGCGTCGATCATCCGGTAGATGAAGGCCGGGCCGGATCCGGCGAGCGCGGTGACCACGTCCATCAGCGCCTCGTCCGACAGCCACTCGGCCGTGCCCAGCGGCGCCATCAGGCTGTCCACCATTGGCCGCGCTGCGGCATCGCCATCGCCGAAAAGGCCGATCGACGACTTGCCCATGGCTGCGGCCAGATTGGGCATGACCCGCACGATGGCCCCGGCTTGCGGGAAGCGCTTGCGCAGCGTGGCGAGGTCGACTCCGGCGAGGATCGAAAGGACGATTGTATTCGGCGCCACCGTCGGAGTCGAAGCCTCGGCGAACTGTTGCGGCTTGAAGCCGAGGAGGACGACATCGAAAGCCTGCGCCGGCACCTCGCGCAGCAAGGTTACTCCGGTGGGAGCTTCAGGGAGAACCGGATCGACGACCGTGAAACTGCCCGCCGCCATGCCGCCCGCGAGCCATCCCGCGAGCATGGCTCCGCCCATGTTGCCGCAGCCGACGAGGAGAATGTTCATGCCGGTCTTCCTTGTGGCTCGTCATTGCGTGTAGCGAAGTGACCCGGAGCGGTCGCGCCCAATGGCGCCGGATTGCCGCGTCGCTAAGCTCCTCGCAATGACGAAATGCAGGGGGGCAGAGCCCGACGGGTCCGCTTACGCCTCGCCCGCGGCATCGACCAGCGCGCTGGCGAGCGCCTCGGCCGGGGACTTGTCGCCCCACAGGATGAACTGGAAGGCCGGGTAGAACCGGTCGCATTCGTCGATTGCAGCTTCCACCGCCGTCTGAGCCTGGGCGATCGAGAGCAGGCCGTCGTCGCCCAGCATCAGGGCATGACGATAGAGCAGGACCATCCCGTTCGACCAGACGTCGAAATGCCCAAGCCACATCTGCTCGTTTACCAGGGTCAGCACCTCGAACATCGGTGCGCGCTTGTCGTCTGGGATCCGGATATCGGGAAGGCAAAGCAGCTGGAGCACATGGTCCTCGCGCCGCCAGATGCCGCGCAGCTGGTAGGTTGCCCAGGAGCCCTGGATCTCGCCGCTGATCTCGTCGTCGCCGACGAACTCGAACTGCCAGCCCCGCGCCTCGAACAGGGATGCGAGCATTTCGACCGGAGCGGCATCGTCGTCGCGTTCCATGTCGGTCTGGCTGGTCCTCACATCATCTCCTGTCGGCGCGCCTGCGGGCCGGTCGAACCCATTCAGCGTTGCGAGCGCTGGATGCTTCGGGCGGCATGCGTTGCACAATGCGCGGTTAACGAGAGCCTGCGCAAAACTCGACAACACTGTTTACAAGGTGTGGAAAAGGCAGGGGTTCCCCGGGGATAGCCGGGATACCGCTCAACGCGACGGCAAGGCATCCACCACCTGGCCCGCCGGACTGGTCCAGAGGAAGGCGTCAAGATCGGCCTTGCGCGCCTTGGCGAGGAAGGCCGCCGCGGCCGCCTCGGTCGCGAAGGGACCGGCGAGCAGGCGGTTGGTCCGCCCCCAGTCCGAGATCGAGGCCGACTGGCCCCTGAACAGCACCGGGTTGTCCTTGACGAGCCCGCGCCAGGTAAAACCCAGCGCACCGGTATCGCGACCAGTGCCGACCTGCACCCAGATGCGGCTCGGATGGGCCGGCTTGGGCGGAACCTTGGCGGCCTCGGCCCGGGCGCGGGCCTCGGCCAGCTTGCGCACGTCGACCGCTCCGGGGGCCGGAACCACCGTACCCTTCGGCACCACCGCGAGGTCGGCGAAGGTGTCGGCCAGGCTGCGCGGACGCGGCTTCGGGGCGGGGGCGGGGGCGGGGGCGGGAGCCGGGCCGGGAGCAGCCAGAGGAGCCGGCGGCGGCGCGGCGGCGGCAACGGGAGCAGGCGCAGGGGCAGCGGACGGAAGCGACGCGGTCGAGGCAGCCGGAGGCCCCATTCGGCCAGGATTGAAGCCAGAGCCATCGGCCAGCGCCGGAGCAGAAGTCGCGGTAACGCGAGCCGGGGCGGGAGACGGCGCAGCAACCGGAGCCCCCACAGCGGCCAGGTTCGGCGGGGAGGGGCCGGCAGCCGGAGCCGCGACAGCAGGAGTCGTCCGAGCAACTGGAGCGACGGCTGCGACTGCAGCTGGACGCGGCGCGGCAGCAGCCATCGCGGATGCGGCCGGGACCGCAGGCGGCTGGACTGTTGCGGTCTGGATGGGAGTTGGCGCCGGAGCCGCAGTCCTCTGCACATCCGAACGGGTCGGCACGACCTCGGGCGGCGCAGAGCGGGTCGGCGCAAGCTCGGGCGGGGCCGCACGCGGTGGAGCGGCGGCAGCGGTGCGTCCCGAGGGCCGCAGTTCGCCGCCTCGTCCCCTGCGGCCCAGCGGTTCACCTGAGGGCACGAGCGCCGAGCCGACATTGCCCGCCACCTGCTTCGGCGGGGCATAGAGCGCCACGCGCGGATCGTCGCGACCCACGTCAGCGGCGCGGGGGAAGCGGCCGAGGTTCGCGGCGGCGGCCTGCTGGGCCGGGGTCAACCGGGGCATGAACCGGAGGTATGGGGCAATGCCGTTGGCGAGGTCGGCCGGCATGACCTGGTTGGCGATGGCCACGCCTTCTTCCGGTGCGCCGAGGATGGCGAGCGCAAAGGCCCTTGCCCGCCAAGCGCCCTTGTCCTGCCGCTGCAGCAGGGGAGACAAGGTCGTTTCCATCCCGCGGCGATCCCCGGCGATGGCCTGGCTGATCGCCAACCGGCGCAGCGCTTCGTCGTTGCTGCCAGCGGTCAGGGCCTGACGGTAATAGCGCTGCGCATTCGCATTGTCGCCGACGAGATCATAGGCGAGGCCGCGGTCGATCGCGAGCACCGGGTCGACCGCCCCCGCCTTCGCCGCCTCGGCAAAGAGCGGAATGGCGTCGTAGGGGTTCTCGTTGCGAACCAGCGCTCCGGCCAGGCCCGCCTTCACACGCATGTTGTTGGGCGATAGCTGGTCGGCTCGGGCGAAGAAGCCGATCGCGGCATCCACATCGCCCATTTGCAGGGCAGCATTGCCGGCGTCGATCAGGGCGGCAAGGTCGCGCGGGTCACGGGCGAGCCGCGCCAGGGCAGCGTTGAGCGTCTGACCAACCGGGGGGGGAAGCGGCTGGACCAGCTGCGCTTGAGCCGGGGCGGACACGATCAGGAAAGCGGAGGCAACCATGGCCAGAGAAGCCAGCGCCCGTCGAGAGGTGGTCATGCGCAATTTACGCCCGTCACTCGTTCCCCTCGCCGCCACTAACCCTCGTGGTTAGACCGATCGCCCATGCACCACGCCTGCTGAACTGTAGCCGAACAGACCGGGCAGGCGCACAGCCCACCCACTTGTCGCTACTGATTGTTCTGGCGACCGAGGAAGCGCGGGATCGAGATCGCCGGGCCGTCATCGTCGCCATCACCGTCGGCCTCGCCCTTGCTGCGACCACCGCCGCGCGAAAGGTTGGCCATGCGCTCGAACAGGGTGCTGCCGCCGCCGGAAAGGCGCGGCGTGCGCTCCTCAGGCTCCGACACAAGCGGACGGCGCCGACCGCCCATCGTCGCGGTAGGCTCGTCCTCACCGGCCAAGCGCGATGGGTCGAGCATAAGCTCATCGTCGCCGCCATCGTTCGCAGTCGTTGCCGGCGCCTGATCAGGCTCAGCCACCGCTTCGGGCTCGGTGACAGCATCGAGCTGCAGTTCGAGCGGCTCAGCCTCCTCGGCCGCCGGCTCGGATTCAAAACCGCCGAGATCGAGCGAGGCCAGCCCCGGGTCGGGCTCCGGCGCGACTTCGGGAGCCCCGGCCGGGTAAGCTTGCTCAGCAGGTGCCGGGTCCGGCTCCGGCGTCGATGCAGGAGCGAGCGAGGGAGCAGCGGCAGCCTCCGGCTCACCGCTGCGACCGAAGCCGGGCCGCGCGATGCCGCCGCGGACACCGCTCATGCCGAAGCCGCCACGGTTGATTTCGGCCTGCTGCTGCTCGGTCTGCTCGATGCCGGTGGCGACCACCGAAACGCGGATCTTGCCCTGGAGGTCGGGATTGAAGGCCGAACCCCAGATGATGTTTGCGTTGGGATCGACCAGGTCGCGGATGTGGTTCGCCGCCTCGTCGACCTCGAGCAGCTTCATGTCCTCGCCGCCGATGATCGAGATGATCACGCCCTTGGCGCCCTGCATCGAGACGCCATCGAGTAGCGGGTTGGATATCGCGCGCTCCGCTGCTTCCATTGCGCGGTTCGGGCCATCGGCCTCGCCAGTGCCCATCATCGCCTTGCCCATCTCGCCCATGACGGAGCGAACGTCGGCAAAGTCGAGGTTGATTAGGCCGGGCATGACCATGAGATCGGTGATCGAACGGACGCCCTGCTGCAGCACCTCGTCGGCCAGCTGGAAGGCTTCCTTGAAGGTGGTTTCCGCCTTGGCCACCAGGAACAGGTTCTGGTTGGGAATGACGATCAGGGTGTCGACGTGCTTCTGCAGTTCCTCGATGCCAGCATCGGCCGAGCGCATCCGGCGGGTACCCTCGAACAGGAACGGCTTGGTGACCACGCCCACCGTCAGCACGCCCTTGTCGCGCGCGGTCTTGGCGATGACCGGGGCCGCACCGGTGCCGGTGCCGCCGCCCATGCCCGCGGCGATGAAGCACATGTGGACACCGTCGAGCGCACGCTCGATCTCGGCGATCGTTTCCTCAGCGGCGGCCCGGCCGACTTCGGGCCGCGAGCCGGCGCCCAGTCCCTGGGTGATGTCCGGCCCGAGCTGGATGCGGTGTTCGGCCACCGCATTGTTCAGCGCCTGGGCGTCGGTGTTGGCGACGATGAAATCCACGCCCTCGATCTCGGCGTGAATCATGTTGGCGATCGCGTTGCCGCCCGCTCCGCCCACGCCGATGACCGTGATGCGGGGGCGCAGCTCTTCCACTGCCGGCGGTCCGATATTGATGCTCATCGCGGTCTCCAACGGGCCGCTGCAGCCGGCCCTTCGCCATGTTTCAGATTCACTGGACTAGATGCACTGTACCCGCCGCCAACCCAAGGGCGCCCACAGCTTTGTCCACAGTCGCAAATTTCATATTTTTACTATGTAGAAGCCCTAGAAATACTCCAGCACGGCGCGGTAGATCCGTCCGAACAGCCCCTGTTCGCCGTCCGCTTGCCCCCGCGCGGCGCCACGCCGAACGGCGCGGATATCCACAGGATCGGAGGCAGCGAACAGCACAAGCCCGGCAAGGGTCGCGAAGCCCGGGCGCTGGTAGGCCTCGGGAAGGCCCGCCAGGTGGGCGATCCTGCCGATCCGCACCGGCTTGCCAAGCGCCGCCTGGGCGAAGTCGGCCAGCCCGACCAGCTCCGCGCCGCCGCCGGTGAAGACCACCTGCTGGCCGCGCTGCCCCGTGAAGCCAAGCGATTTCAGCGCGCGGTTCACGTCCTCCATGATCCGCCCGAGCTGGCCGGTGATGACAGAAACCAGTTCGGCGCGGGGAATGCGGTTCTGCTCGTCGGCGTGGCGCGCGAGTGGCCCCGCCACCTCCTCGCCGGGGCCGTTCACCGGCACCATTTCGCGGTGATCGGCCGGGCTGGCGAGGGCCGAGCCGTTGACGCACTTGAGGCGCTCGGCCTTGAACCGGGGGATGCCGAAGTGCGAGGCGATGGCGTCGGTAATGTCGGCTGAGCCGAGAGGAACCGAGGCGAGCCCCAGCAGCATCCCTCCGGCATGGACCGAAACATTGGTCACATCCGCCCCGAATTCGACCAGGGCCACGCCGAGATCCCGCTCCTCGCCGGTCAGGCAGGCCTGGCCGGTGGCGATCGGCGAGGCGACCACCGCCTCGACCTCGAGATGAGCCTGCTGCACCGATTCCGTGAGGTTGCGGATCGGCGCGCCGTCGGCCAGCATCACGTGGATGTCGACGCCAAGCTGCTCGGCGTGGAGGCCCTTGGGATTCGCGACCCCGTGGGCTCCGTCGAGCGTATAGTGCGCCGGCTGGGCGTGGAGCACCATGCGACCGTCGGGCTGGATCACGTCGCGACCGGCGATCAGCAGCTGGTCAATGTCGTCCTGCTCGATCCGCCGCCCCCCGATCTCCACCTCGACCTGGGCGACCTGGCTGGCGAGCCCGGCCCCTGCCGTAGCGATCAGCACCGGGCCGACGTTGGTCTGCGCCTGCTTCTCCGCCCGCTCGATCGCATCGCGCACCGCATAGGTCGCCGCGGCCATGTCGGTGACATAGCCGCGCTTGATGCCTTGCGCGGCGCGGTGTGACGAACCTAGCACCAGCAGTTCGCCGCTTTCGGTGATCCCGGCGATAATTGCCGAGATCCGGAATGAGCCGATGTTGACCGCGCTGATGACGCGGGTCAGCCGGGGCGGCGGCATCAGGTGTCCTCCCTGTCGGTCTTGCGCGGGGCGGGACTCGGCGTCGGTTTGGGCGCAGCCGTGCCGGAGGCGACCGCAGCAGCCGAGCGGTCGGCCGCGGCGGCGACCTTGGCCGCGGCCGCGGCAGCGGCGGCGCGGGCCTCGTCCTCGGTCCGGCCGGGCACGCGGAAGTAGATCCGGTCTGGCGCGCGCATGTCGAAGGCGGCGACGCGACCGCCAAGCAGGCGGTTAACGCCGTCGAGCCGGGCGAAGGCGATCAGTGCGTTCGGGGCTTCCTTCTCGCCCTCGGGCAAGGCGAGCACCTGGCCCGTCCTGAAGGTGAGATTCCACCGCCGGTTGCCGACCCATTCGGCCTCGCGCACCTGCGGCTTCAGTGCAGGAGCGGCGTTCAGCAGGGCTGAGAGCGGCTCAATTTGCTGCCCGGCCCCGGGCCCCGAAACGATCAGCCACCGGGCGGCCCGCCCCCGCGCGATCGGCTCCAGCTCGGTGCCCTTGTCATCGATCAGAACCAGCTTGTCAGGCTTGCGCAGCACGGCGTGGGGCTTGCGCTCGACCACGTCGATTACCAGCGTATCCGGCAGCTGGCGCGACACACGCGCGTCCTCGACCCACGACAGCTGGAGCAGCTGGGCTCGCAGACTCTCGACATCGACGAGCGGCAGGGCCTGATCCTTCTCGGCCAGCGCCGTCTCGTAGACCTTGAGGCCATTGAGATGGTTGACCCCGCGCACGTCGACGCGGTGCACCGCGAAGCCCGCTTGGGCGGCCACCACGCCGAACTGGTCCCGCGCCAGGGTGGGAACGCCGGCCATGAGCGCAATCGCCCATGCGGCAGCAACGGCAAGCGCGAAGATCAGCCCGAGGAACAGCCGGTGCAGCTGATCGTCGCTGAACGGCAGCCAGGCCATGACCGCATCGAGCACGGACCCGGTCCGCTCCCGCGCCGCCTTGGCCTTGCGCGCCTTGCCCTGCTGCGCGGCGACCTGCCGCACGCTGGGGGCTTTGCGCTTGAGCGTCTGGCTCATGCGTCGCGCGCCTCCGCGGCATCCTCGAGCGCCTCGGCGACGATCGCCTCGACCAGGTCCTCGTAGCTCATTCCGCAGTGCTTCGCCTGCTCGGGCACGAGGCTGAGCGGGGTCATGCCCGGCTGGGTGTTGACCTCGAGCAGGTACAGCCCCTCCACTCCGCGCTCGTCGTCCCAGCGGAAGTCCGAACGGCTGGTGCCCTTGCAGCCGAGCAACTGGTGAGCGCGAAGGGCGATGTCCTTGCAGGCCTGGGTGATCTCGTCCGGCAGATGGGCCGGGCAGACATGTTCGGTCAGGCCATCGGTGTATTTTGAATCGAAGTCGTAGAACCCGCTCTTCGGCTTCAGTTCGGTAACCATCAGCGCCTTGTCGCCAAGGACGGCAGTCGTCAGCTCCTTGCCGCGAATGAACGGCTCGGCCAGCAGGCGCTCGAATTCCTGCCACGGCCCCTTGGCATCGCGGCTGATCGGCTGGCCCATGTTGCCGTCCGCCGTGACGATCGCGACGCCCACGGACGAGCCCTCGTTCACGGGCTTCAGCACATAGGGCCGCGCTAGCGGATCGCGCGCGTAAAGCTCGTCGCTGTCCACGATCCGCCCGCCCGGCATGGGAATGCCATGGGGCACCAGCGCCTGCTTGGTCAGCTCCTTGTCGATCGCGATGACCGAGGTTGCGAGGCCGGAATGGGTGTAGGTCAGCCCCATCAGGTCCATCATGCCCTGGACCGTGCCGTCCTCGCCCGGGGCGCCATGGAGGGCGTTGAACACCACATCCGGCGCGGCCTCGGCGAGCCGCAGGGCAACGTCGCGTCCCATGTCGATCCGCGTCACCCGGTGCCCACGCGCCTCCAGCGCCTTGGCCACGCCCTCGCCGCTCATCAGCGAGACCGGCCGTTCCGACGACCATCCGCCCATCAGGACGGCGACATGCAGTTTGTGTTCAAGCATGGTCAAAAATCACCGTCTGCCCTGAGCTTGTCGAAGGGCTGCCTTTCACTTCGGGCGCAGCGTCTCGCTGCAAGAACAAATACTGCCCGTTGAAAAGCTCAGGGCGGGCGGTACTGGTGGTGCTCACGGTTTGCCCACCCTCTGGATTTCCCACTCGAGCTCTACTCCGGAATTGTCCTTCACCCGCCGACGAACCTCCTCGCCAAGCGCCTCGATCTCGGTGCTGGTGGCCGTGCCGGTGTTGATCAGGAAATTGGTGTGCTTCTCGCTGACCTGCGCGCCGCCCATTGCCAAGCCCCGGCACCCCGCTCTGTCGACCAGTTCCCACGCTTTGGCGCCAGTCGGGTTCTTGAAGGTCGATCCGCCGGTCTTGGAGCGCAGCGGCTGGCTGGCCTCACGGCTGGCGGAAATGCGGTCCATTTCGGCCTGGATCGCCTCGGGCTCGCCCGCCTGCCCATGGAAGCGGGCAGCAACCACGATCGCGCCCTCGGGCAGTTCGCTGTGGCGATAGGTGTAGTGCAGTTCCGCCAGCGGCAGGGTCACCAGTTCGCCCGAGCGCAGCACCGCATCGCAGTCCACCAGCACGTCCTTGACCTCACGGCCATAGGCCCCGCCGTTCATCCGCACGAAGCCGCCGACCGTGCCCGGGATCGAGCGCAGAAACTCCAGCCCGGCGATCCCCGCATCTCGGGCGGTAGAGGAAACCAGAATGCCGCTCGCCCCGCCGCCGCAGTCAAGTGTCAGCTCGTCCGCGCGACTCACCTGCGCAAAGGCCTTGCCCAGCCGCACGACCACGCCCGGCACCCCGCCATCGCGCACGATCAGGTTGGAGCCTAGCCCCAGCGCCATGACCGGAACCGCCGGATCGAGCCCGCGCAGGAAGCCTTGCAGGTCGGCGATGTCCCTGGGCTCGAACAACCACTCCGCCGCGCCCCCGGCCTTGAACCAGACCAGCGGAGCCAGCGGCGCCTGGGCCGTCAGCTTGCCGCGCACGTCGGGCATGCGTGCTTCGTCGGGCCCAGCACGAGCGGATGTCGGGCGGGAACCCGATCCCACCTCCGCTCGCTCTGAGCTTCTCGAAGGGCCAGGCACGGCAGCCGACATCACGCCGCCGCGCGCTCACGTTCGATCGCCCCGGCAAGGCCCGCTGCCCACTTGGTGATGTCGCCCGCACCAAGGCAGACTACCATATCCCCCGCCTGCACGGTCGCGGCCAGTTCCTTGGCCAGCGCCTCGGGCCCGGCGACGAGATGCGCCGAACGGTGCCCGCGCGCCTTCATTCCCGCGACCATGGCGGCGGAATCGACCCCCGCGATCGGCTGCTCGCCTGCGGCATAGACCGGCGCGGCATAGACCACGTCGGCATCGTTGAAGGCCCCGGCGAAATCATCCAGGTGATCGCGCAGGCGGGTGAAGCGGTGCGGCTGGACCACGGCGATGACCCGGCCCTGCCCCCCTTCCCGTGCCGCGGCGAGCACCGCGCGGATTTCCACCGGGTGATGTCCATAGTCGTCGATGACGGTCACGCCGTCCACTTCGCCCACCTTGGTGAACCTCCGCTTGACCCCGCCGAACTTTGCGAACCCGCCACGGATGCAATCGTCCGAACAACCCATCTCGACCGCCACGGCCACGGCCGCCAGCGCGTTCTGGACATTGTGGCGCCCCGGCATCGGCAGGACGATGTCCTCGATCCGGCGGAACGAACCGTCCCGCTGGCGCAGCACGGCGGCGAAGCGGTTGCCGCCCCCTTGCTCACTGGGCACCGGCGTCACCCCCTCCCCGCGCACGTCAGCCTGGGCGGAGAACCCGTAGGTAATCACCCGCCGGTCGCGCACCTTGGGGATGATCGCCTGGACTTCCGGGTGATCGATGCACAGCATGGCCGCGCCGTAGAACGGCACGTTCTCGATGAACTCGACGAAGCACTCCTTCACCCGCTCGAACGAGCCGTAGTGATCGAGGTGCTCGGGATCGATGTTGGTGACAACCGCCAGCGTGCCGTCAAGCCGGAGAAACGAACCGTCACTCTCGTCGGCTTCCACCACCATCCAATCCGAGGCGCCAAGGCGGGCGTTGGAGCCGTAGGAATTGATGATCCCACCGTTGATCACGGTCGGGTCGATGCCTCCGACGTCGAGCAGGGCGGCGATCATCGAGGTGGTGGTCGTCTTCCCGTGCGTCCCGGCGACGGCCACGGTATTCTTGAGCCGCATCAGCTCGGCCAGCATTTCCGCGCGGCGAACCACCGGCACCCGGTGCTCCAGCGCGGCGACGACTTCCGGATTGTCGCGCTTTACCGCGGTGGAGGTGACCACAACCGCCGCCTCGCCAAGATTCTCGGCCTTGTGACCGATCATCACCGGGATGCCGCGCTGGCGCAGTCCTTCGACCACGTAACCCTCGGCGATGTCGGAACCCTGCACGGAATAGCCAAGGTTGTGCATCACCTCGGCAATGCCGGACATGCCGATCCCGCCGATGCCGACGAAGTGGATCGTGCCGATGTCGGTCGGAACGCCCTTCATGCCGCACCGTCCCGCGCAAAAGCCTCGCCACCGGCAGCCACCGGCCCCTCCCCGCCCACCCGGATCACGTCCATCAGCGGCGCCGCGCCGAAGCTTTCGACCAGGTCGGCAAGGTCACTCGCCGCCTTGGGATAGCCGCAGTTCCATGCCGCGTGGGCGGCGTTGGCGAGACTGTGGGGGTGCTGGGCCATGGCCTGGATCTGCTTGGCCAGCTCCACCGCGGTGAACTTCTCCTGGCGGATCGCCCGCGCCCCACCCGCGGCGACGATCTCGCGGGTGTTGGCGGCCTGGTGATCATCCGTGGCGATCGGCAACGGGACGAGGATTGCAGGCCGGCCCACGGCGGTCAGCTCGGCAATGGTGCTGGCCCCCGCCCGGCCGATGAACAGATGTGCGTCGGCCAGCCGCTCGGCCATGTCCTCGAAATAGGTGGCAAGCTCGGCGGGAATGTCGTGCCCGGCATAACGCTGGCGCACCGCTTCGATATCCTCGGGCCGGCACTGCTGGATCACCTGCAAACGACCACGCAGGGCAGGCTGGAGCATCGAAAGCCCATCGGGCACGATCTCGGAAAGCACCCGCGCGCCCTGGCTCCCACCGGTGACAAGTACGCGGAGCAGCCCGTCCTCGGTGAACTCGGGATAGGGCTGGTCGCGCAGGGTCAGCACGTCGTCACGCACCGGGTTGCCGATAAGGTAGACCCTGCCCGCCAGCTTCGGATCGAGCCGGTCGACCTCGCCATAGGCCGTGGCGATCGCGTCGACCCGCTTGGCCAGGAACCGGTTGACCCGGCCAAGTACGGCATTCTGCTCGTGGATCACGCTGGGGATCTTGGCCGACGTCGCCGCCAGCAGCGCCGGCAGCGCCGGATAGCCGCCGAAGCCGACCACCGCGCTCGGCTGGAAGGCGTCGAACAGACGCAGCGCCATGCGCCGGCCCTCCAGAATCGCCTTCGCCCCCTTGATCCAGCCGAGTGGGTTCTTCCCCTCGATCCGTCCGGCGGGGATCACGTGGGCCGGCAGGAAATCCGGCTTGCCCGGAATGCTCGCCCCGCGCTCGTCGGTGACGAGGGCCACGTGGTGACCGCGCCGGTCCAGTTCGGTAGCAAGGGCGAAGGCGGGAATCAGGTGGCCGCCCGTGCCACCCGCGGCAAGGACATAATGGCGGGACACGACGCTCATTTCTTGAATACTCCGGCGCCGCGGGCCGCCCCGAGTCCAGCGCCCCCTCCGAGCGCCGTCTCGCGGCCCGCCCCGCGCAGCCCTACGCGTTCGCGCTGCAGGAAGGGATTGCGCCGCGTGATCGCCAGCAGGAAGCCCACGCCAAGGCACAGGGCCACCGTGGAGGAGCCGCCGTAGGATATCAGCGGCAGGGTCATGCCCTTGGAGGGGAACAGCTGCAGGTTGACAAGGATATTGATGAAGGCCTGCCCACCAAGCTGCGCAGTGAGGCCCGTGGCCGCCAGCACCGTGAACAGGTCGTCCTGGTCGATCAGGCGCAGAAGCACGCGCGTCACCAGCGCGAGATAGAGGATCACGATCAGCGCGCAGACCAGCAGGCCGAATTCCTCGCCGATCACCGAGAAGATATAGTCGGTGTGGGCCTCGGGCAGCGAGAGCTTGCGCGTGCCGAGCCACAGGCCCGACCCGGTCCACCCGCCCGCGGTGATGGTGCGGCTGGCGAGGTCGACCTGGTCGTAGGCCGTGCCGCCGCCTAGGAAATTGTCGATCCGGTGGCGGGCGTTGTCATAAAGGAAATAGGTCGCCACCACGGCGAAGATCCCGCCCGTGCCCAGTACGCCGATCTGCTTGATCGGCAGGCCCGAAAGCAGCACCAGCACGAACCAGACGCCCGCGAACAGCACGGTGGAGCCGAAGTCCGGCTGGAGCATCAGCAGCCCCCCGACCAGTACCATCATGCCCGAAGCCAGCCACAGCACCGGCAGGTTCGGATCGCGCAGCCGCCAGGAAAGCACCCAGGCCATGGCGATCGCATAGGCGGGCTTGAGAAATTCGGAAGGCTGGAGCGAAACCCCGAGATTCAGCCAGCGCCTGGCGCCGTTCACGTTGGTTCCGATCACGGGGACCAGCATCAGCGCAAAGATCATGGCGAAGCCGAGCACGATGCCGGCGCGGCGAGCCTGTTCCTTGGACAGCAGCGAGGCGCCGAACAAGGCAGCAAGGCCCAGCAACTGCCAGCGGAGGTGCAGCACGAAGAAGTGCAGGTCCTGCAACTGGACGGAACTGGTCGAGAGCCGGCGCGCGCTGGCCGGCGAGGCGGCCGCAACGGCGGCCGTGCCGATCGCCATCAGCGCAAGGGCCAGCGCCAGCACCCAGCGGTCGATCTCGCGCCACCACACGTACAGCTCGTGGCTGCGGTTGCGGCGGCGGCGCAGGGTCTGCCCGGTCGTACCCGCCCGGGGCACGAAGGGAGTATGAGCTGCCTCCGGCACGCTTGCGCTCATCGCCCACTCTCCTCGGACAAGCCGCTCTTCTCGGCCAGCAGTGCGCCCACCAGCTGGCGAAAGGAATCGCCGCGCGCCTCGTAGTCGCGGAACTGGTCGAACGAAGCACAGGCGGGCGAGAGCAAGACGACGTCGCCCGGGCCCGCGGCGGCAATCGCCTGGCGGATAGCCTCGCACATCATCTCGCTGCGGTGCACCGGCACATGCTGATCGAGCAGTTCGGCAAAGCGCGGGCCGGCATCGCCGATGGTGTAGGCCTCGGCCACGTTGCCAAAGAATGGCGCGCATTCGTCCAGGTCGTCGCCCTTGGGCAGGCCGCCGACGATCCAATGGATCCGGCGGTGGCCCGCTGCGGGCGGGAAGGCAGCGAGCGCGGGCGCGGCGGACGCCGGGTTGGTCGCCTTGCTGTCGTTGATGAACAGCACCCCATTCCAGTCCGCCACCCGCTCCATCCGGTGCGGCAGGCCCTTGTAGGTGGCAAGACCCGGGCGGCACTGCTCGGCAGTGAGCCCCAGCGCCTCGCACAGGGCAACTGCCACGGCGGCGTTCTGGAGGTTGTGCGGCCCCTGGAGCGACGGCCACTCCTCCTGCCAGGCGGCGATCTGCCTGCCGTCGACCTTATGGACGAATCCCGGACCACGACGCAGCTCCTCGCGCGCGGCGACTGCGAGGGTCTCGGCGTCGTTCACCCCGAAAACCGCATGCTGGTCAGGCCGCTGCAGGGCGAACAGCCGCGCCTTGCTGGCCGCGTAAGCCTCGAAGGCGCCATAGCGGTCGAGGTGGTCAGGCGTCACGTTGAGCAGCGCGGCCGCGTCGCAGGCGAGGCTGAGGGTCAGGTCGATCTGGTACGAGGAAAGTTCCAGAACGTAGACCCCCGCCCCCTTGGCGTTGGGCTGGAGCGGTTCCTGACCCAGCACCGGCAGGCCGATGTTGCCGCCCATCCGCGCGGGAACCCCCGCCACCTCCAGCAGGTGATGGACCAGCGCCGTGGTGGTCGACTTGCCGTTGGTGCCGGTGATGCCGATCACCCGATGCGGCGGCAGGTCCGCCCGCGCCAGCGCGAACAGTTCGATGTCGCCGATCACCGGCACGCCGGCGCGCGCCGCCGCGTCGCTGATCGGATGGCGGTTGAGCGGCACGCCGGGCGAGACGATCACACCCGCACAGCTCGTCAGGTCCGCCGTCACCGGATCGGCCAGGCTCACCCGGGCCCCGAAAGCGGCCGCGACGGCTTGGCGCGGCTCTTCCCGACTGTCCCAGGCGATCACCTCCGCCCTGCTCGCCAGCAACGTCCGCACCACCGCCAGCCCGGTGCGGGCGAGGCCGAGGACGGCATAACGCTTACCGGCGAAGGCGGGCGAAACGATCATCGCAGCTTGAGCGTCGAGAGGCCGATGATGGCGAGAATGATCGAGACGATCCAGAAGCGGATCACCACGGTCGATTCCGCCCAGCCGAGTTTCTCGAAGTGGTGGTGGATCGGCGCCATCAGGAAGACCCGCTTGCCGGTTCGCTTGTAGACGAAGACCTGAACGATGACCGAAACCGCCTCCATCACGAACAGGCCGCCGACAATGGCGAGCACGATCTCGTGATGCGCGGCCACGGCGATGGCGCCCAGCGCCCCGCCAAGCGCGAGGCTTCCGGTGTCGCCCATGAACACCGCCGCCGGCGGGGCGTTGAACCACAGGAAGGCCAGCCCCGCCCCCATGATCCCGGCGCACAGGATGGCGAGTTCGCCGGCGCGCGGCACGTGGGGAATACCCAGATAGTGCGCATAGTCGATGCGGCCGGCGAGGTAAGCGATGATCGCGAAGGTGCCGGCGGCGATGATCACCGGCATGGTCGCAAGACCATCGAGCCCGTCAGTCAGGTTCACCGCATTGCCCGCACCCACGATCACCACCGCGGCAAAAACATAGTAGAGCGGCCCCAGCGGGATGTAGCGCTCGCTCATGAATGGGACGTAGAGGTTGGTGCTGATCTGGCTGACGATGATCCAGGCGGCAATACCGGCGACGACGAACTCCATCGCCAGCCGCACCCTTCCCGGCACGCCCTTGTGGCTGTACTTCGTCACCTTGTCGAAATCGTCCATGAACCCGATCACGCCGAAGCCGACCGTCACCGCCAGACAGGCCCAGACGAATGGGTTGGTCAGGTCCATCCACAGCAACATCGAGATGACGAGGCTGATCAGGATCATCAGCCCCCCCATGGTCGGCGTGCCGCGCTTGGCGAGGTGGGTGGCGGGGCCGTCCTCGCGGATCGGCTGGCCCTTGCCCTGGCGCACGCGCAGCATGTTGATGAAGCGCGGGCCGATGACGAGGCCGATGACGAGCGCGGTGATGAGCGCCGCACCCGCGCGGAACGACTGGTAGCGGATCAGGTTCGCCAGGCCGGGAAAGTGCATCCATTCGGCGACAAGATAGAGCATGTCTTCGCGGACCTAACCTTTTTCGTCGACCAGAGCCGCGACCAGCTTGCCCAGCCCCACCGAATTCGAACCCTTGACGAGGATCACGTCGCCGCTTTCCAGCCCAAGGTCCGCCAGGGCGGAAATCGCTCCGGCGGAGTCCGGGCAATGGGTGAATGGCGCGGATTTGCCAAGCGCGGCCCCGCCCGATTTCCCCAGTTCGTCGGCCAGGGCGCCCATCTCGTCGCCGACGAGGATCAGGTGGTCGACCGCGGCTGCGGCGATCGGTCCGGCCAGCTCGGCATGCATCGCCGGGCCATGCTCGCCCAGTTCCTTCATCGCGCCGAGCACGGCGATCCGCCGCGTGCCCGGCGTGGCCCCCAGTTGCGCCAGCGTCGCGGCCATGGAGGCCGGATTGGCATTGTAGCTCTCGTCGATCAGCAGGGCCATTCCGCCGCCCGCCGTGGCGATCTCATGGCGCGCCCCGCGGCCCTTCATCCCGGCAAGCTCGCCCAGCGCCAGCCCCGCGGCACCAAGGTCGCCGCCGGCCGCACGCACCGCCGCCATCACCGCGAGCGAATTGGTCACCCAGTGCTCCCCCGGCGCGGCCACGGTGTAGCACAGCCGCCGGTCGCCCATGTCGATGGTAACGAGCGACCCGCCCCCCGGCGCGGCCACGGCATCAAGCAGCCGCACGTCGGCATGGTCGGCCCGCCCGAACGAGACGACCTCGGCCCGCACCAGCAGCGCCGCCGCGCGCAGGCGCGCAAAATGCGGGCTGTCCGCCGGGATCACGGCAATGCCACCCGGCTCCAGCCCGCGGAAGATCTCCGCCTTGGCGTCGGCAATCGCCTCCTCGCTGCCGAGGTTCTCGATATGCGCCGGCGCAATCGTCGTGATCAGCGCCACGTGCGGGCGCACCTGCCGGGTAAGCCCGTCAATCTCGCCGGCATGGTTCATGCCCATCTCGAACACGCCGTACCGCGTGCCCGCCGGCATCCGCGCAAGGCTCAGCGGCACGCCGACGTGGTTGTTGTAGCTCTTGACGGAACGATGCGCCCGGCCATGGCAGGAACGGTCGAGCGCGGCGAACAGGGCCTCCTTGACGCTGGTCTTGCCCACTGAACCGGTCACTCCCAGCACCACGCCTGCCCCGCCGATCCGCGCGCGAGCGGCGGCGGCAAGGCGTTCGAGCGCGGCCGAGGTATTTTCGACAAGAATATGATTGCCCGCGATCTTCCGGTCCACCACGGCAGCCGCCGCGCCCTTGGCGAAGGCCCCTTCCAGGAATCGGTGCCCGTCCATCGTCTCGCCCTTGAGGGCAAAGAACAGGTCGCCTTCGACTACATCGCGGCTGTCGATCTCCACGCCCGAAACCTGGAACGGCCCGCTGGCAACGCCGCCGCAGACCTCGGCCAGCTCGTCGGAGGTCCACAGCGCCAGCGGCCAGTTCTCGAAGGAACTGTCAGGCCACTCGATCAAGGCAACGGCAGCATTCATGACAGCGCGTATTCCCTGGCTACGGCAACATCGTCGAACGGCAGCACGCGCATGTCCGCGCCGCGTCCGACCACCTGCCCCTGTTCGTGTCCCTTGCCCGCGACGAGGACCACATCGCCCCCCATCGCTTCCCCGATGGCCGTAGCGATGGCTTCCCGCCGATCGCCGATCTCCCGCGCTCCCGGTCCGCCGGCGAGCGCCGCCCCCTGCATCACAGCGGCGCGGATCTCCGCAGGGTCCTCCCCGCGCGGATTGTCGTCGGTCACGATCGCCAGGTCGGCCTGCGCCCCGGCAACCCGGCCCATTTCCGGGCGCTTGCCGGCATCGCGATCCCCGCCCGCTCCGAATACCACAATCAGCCGCCCGGATACATGGGGCCGCAGCGCCGCGATCGCGGCAACCAGCGCATCGGGCGTATGGGCATAATCGACGTAGACCGGCGCTCCGGCCCGGGTGATCGCCGCCCGCTCCAGCCGCCCGCGCACGGGCTGGAGCCGCTCCAGGGCGGCGAGGGTCTGAGCCGCCTCGCCGCCCGTGGCGAGCACCAGGCCGGCTGATACCATCGCGTTCGCGGCCTGGTAGGCCCCGATCAGCGGCAGGTTGACCGTGTGCTCCGCCCCTTCATGCGCAATCCGAAGAATCTGCCCCAACTGGCTGGGAGAGCGGGCGAGAAGGCGGAGCGCATCCCCCTTCTCGCCCACCGTGAGCAGGCGTAACCCCCGCGTCCGCGCCCGCTCGATCGCCGCTGCCGACCATTCGTCGTCGGCCCAGAGGACAGCGGCGCCATCCCCATCCACCACCTCGTCGAACAGGCGCATCTTGGCGGCAAAGTAGTCCGCCATGGTGGCATGGTAGTCGAGGTGGTCGCGGCTCAGATTGGTGAAGGCCCCCGCCGCCACCCGCAGCCCCTCGCTGCGGTACTGCGACAGGCCATGGCTGCTCGCCTCGTAGGCGGCATGGGTGACGCCCTCGCGGGCAAGGCCGGCCATGTTGGCAAGGAAGGTCACGATGTCGGGGGTGGTCAGCCCGGTCGATTGGCTCCCGTCCGGCGTGGTCACGCCCAGCGTACCGATCGAGGCCGCCGAATGGCCCGCCATGCGCCACAGCTGGCGGGTCATCTCCACGGTTGAGGTCTTGCCGTTGGTCCCGGTGACCGCCACCACCGTTTCCGGCACCGGCGCATAGAATGGCGCGGCCAGGCGGGCAAACAGGCGGCGCGGATTGGCGGCGGCAATATGCACCGCGCCGGCAACCTTCGCCGTGGGCCGGGCGACCACGGCCACGGCCCCGGCCTGCACAGCGGCAGGGATGAAGTCCTCGCCGTTCACCGTCGCACCTTGGAAGGCGCCGAACACGGTCCCGGGCGCGACCTTGCGGTTGTCGATGGCGAATCCGCTGACACTCGCTCCGCCGGCCTCGGGAGGGAGCGGAATCCCCGCCGCCTCGGCCAGCGTACCAAGCCTCATTCGCCCTCTCCGTTGCCGATCAGTGGAGCAAGGTCGGAGATGTCCACATCGCGCGTCGCGTCGGGCATGATCCCCAGCAACGGTCCAATCCGGGGGACCACCCGGCCGACGACCGGCGCGGCGTTCCACGCGGCAGTGCGCTGACCCGAGGTCGCCACGGTGCCCTGCGGCTCGTCCATCATCGCGATTACGACGTAGCGCGGCTTGTCCATCGGGAAGGCGGCGGCAAAGGTGGTGATGAGGCTGGTGCGCTGGTAGCCGTGGACGCCTGGCTTTTCTGCCGATCCGGTCTTGCCGCCAATGCGGAAGCCCGGGGCTTCCGCCTTGCGGCCCGTGCCGACCGAAACGATCATCCGCAGCAGCTGACGCATCCGGGCCGAGGTGCTGGCCTGCCAGATGCGCTTGCCCTCTGGCACTGCGTTCGGAGTCAGCTTGCGCAGGGTAGCCGGCCGCCAGACTCCACCGTTGACCAGCGCGGCATAAGCGGAAGCAAGGTGCATCGGCGTTAGCGCCAGCCCATGGCCGAATGACACGGTCATCGTGGTAATGCGCGGCCATTCGCCCTTGCGCCAGATCGGGAAACCGGCAGGAAGTTCGATATCGGGGCGACGGTTGAAACCAAGCGCCTCCATGGTCGACTTGAGCCTGGCGCTGCCGAGGTGGTCGGCGACTTCAGCTGTCACGATGTTGGACGAGTGGATCAGCGCCTCGGGCACATTGAGCGATGCACCATAGTTATGGCTGTCCCGTATCGTGAAGCCGCCGATCTGCAGCGGGGCGGCGGGATAGCGCCGCGACATGTCGGCAACCACGCCGGCGTCGATCGCCGCGGCGATCGAGATCGGCTTCATCACCGAGCCGAGTTCGTAGACCTGGTTCGTTACCCGGTTGAAGATGTTCGGGACCGAGGCCGGGTCGACCAGGTTCGGGTTGAACGAGGGCAGCGAGGCCAGCGCCAGCACCTCGCCGGTATCGACATCGAGCACGATCCCGCCCGCTCCTTTGGCGTTCGACAGGTGCATGCCCCTGAGCAGTTCGGCCTCCAGCGCGCCCTGCACGCGGCTGTCGATCGACAGCACCGCTGCCGCGCCGCGGCTGGCCGGGTCCATCAACTGCTTGTCGAGCACGGCCTCCATGCCGAGCCGCCCGTGCCCGTCGGCCCCGATCAGACCGAGCACGTGAGCCCCCATCGAGCCTTGGGGATAGTAGCGCTCGGTCTCGCGCGGAAACTCCAGCGCGGGTTCGCCAAGCAAGTGGATGCGGTTCGCGTCTTCCGGCATGATCCGGCGGCGCAGGTATTGGGGTTTGTCCGAGGCCAGTTGCGCCTTCAGTTTGGCCTCGTCCGCGTCCGGGAAGATGCCGACCAGCGCCGCGGCCACCTCTGCCGGGCTTTTCACCAGCGCGGGCCCGCCGCCCAGCGCCTTGGGATTGTACCACAGCGAATAGGCCGGGAACGCCCTGGCGAGCGGAACGCCATTGCGGTCGACGATCTCGCCCCGCGGCGGCAGGCCAATCGCATGGCGGTCGTTCGCATCGTCGGCAAAGCCCAGCCAGGCAATGCGGAACAGCGCGATAACGCCAATCAGGGTGAAGCCGCCGACCACCAGCCAGACCCGCAATTTCGCCACGAGCAGCGAACGCTGCCTGACGTTGACGAGTTGCACCCGTCCCGATGAAATCGCGGTCGAGACGGTGAGCGAGGTCATCAGTCGAAGGCCACCCGCTCAGCCTTGCCCTCGCCCCTGACGGCGACACGGCTCGGCCTGGCAGGAGCCGCCTTGGCCACCTTCGGCTCGGCCTTGACAGTCTTCGGCTCAGCCTTGGCCGGCTTGGCGTGCTTGGCTTTCGCTTCGGCCTTGGCCATCTTCGGCTCAGCCTTGGCCGGCTTGGCTGCAGTTGCTGTTTCAGCCTTGGCCACCTTGGCCGCACCCGTGGCGGGCTTCGGTTCGGTCGTCTTGACGATGACCTTCGGCGACTTCGCGATGTGGGCGAGATTCTCAACCTGCGCGGGCTCGACCCGGGCCAGCCGCTCGGCAAGGTTCGCCGGTCTGCGCTCGGCGAGCTTGGACTCGGCCTTCGCCGGTGTCTTGGCCTTGGCCTCCGCCCGGGGCGGTTCGGCGGCCAGCGCCCTGCCGGTCAGCGGGTTGACCATGGCCGGCAGCACGCTGCCCGATAGCGGAGTGGCCTCGGCGGCGGCGACGCGGATCATGGGCGGCGCGTCGGGCCCGCGCGGCTTGCCTAGCGAGGCCAGCTGGCGCTCGCTCTCGAGGTACTGGCCCGGCGTCGGTGCCTGGTAGCCGAATTCCACCTCGTTGAGCGCAGTGAGCTGCTGCTGGTTGGCGCGGGTCTCGAACTCGGTCTCCAGCAGTCCGGTCTCAACCTGGAGCCTGGCGATGTGGCGTTCGGTAAGTCGCACCTGGCTTTTCACGGCATTGACCCGAAACGACAGCGCCACGGTGAGCGCGAAGCATATTGCCAGGATCGCGGCCCAGCCAATCGATCGCACGTGGGAACGGGTGAGCATCATGCTGCCCTCCTTGCCGGTGTCCCGGTCCGCGTGGCGCTCCGCAAAGTGGCGGAGCGGGCGCGTGGATTGAAGTTCAGCTCCTCAGAAGATGGCCTTAACCCCTTGGTAACTTGTGTAAAAGTCGGCGACTGGGCGCTACCTTGCTGCGGCAGGTGGCGCGACCCGCCAGGGTTCCCGCCCGAGGCTTCGCGCAGGAACTGCTTGACGATGCGATCCTCCAGGCTGTGGAAGCTCACCACGGCCAGCTTGCCGCCTTCCCGGAGCACCTGCTCGGCCCCGGCCAGCGCCTCGCGCAGCTCGTCCAGCTCTGCATTCACATGAATGCGGATCGCCTGGAACGAGCGGGTTGCCGGATCCTTCGGCTGGCCCGGCTTGTAGCCCAGCGCCCGGCGGACCACCGCCGCGAATTGCCCAGTCGTCTCCAGCGGCCGCGCCGCCACGATCGCCCGGGCCACGCGGCGCGACCGGCGTTCCTCGCCATAAGTGTAGAGCACGTCGGCGATCTCGCCTTCCCCGGCGGTGTTGAGAAAATCGGCAGCAGTCGGCCCCTCCTGCGCCATGCGCATGTCGAGCGGGCCATCGACGGCGAAGGCGAAGCCGCGGTGCGCCTGGTCCAGCTGCATCGAAGATACCCCGATGTCCATCACGACCCCGTCGACCGCAGCCACCCCCGCTTCGGCCAGTGCGGCGACCATTTCGGAGAATCGCCGCGGATGCAGCACCAGCCGCGGCGGTTGCAGTGCCGTTTCAGGCCACTTGCACCCGGCGGCAATCGCGTCGGGATCGCGGTCGAACGCGTGCACTGTGGCGCCCGCATCAAGCAGGCGCCGGGTGTAACCACCGGCCCCGAAGGTAGCATCTACGATCAGGCTGCCGGGCTGCGGATCCAGCGCAGCGATCACCTCGTCAAGCAATACGGGAATGTGCGGGGCGGCGCTCATTGCCCCAGTCATTTCCGGGCCTTCGCAAGGGCTTGCTCGGCAAGATCCTCGCAGGCGAGTTGGGCGTGCCGCCAGTCGGCCGCGGGCAGCTTCATCAGTTCGGCCGGATTGAAGATGAGGAATTCGGCGCCGGCGCCCTGGAAATAGAGCTGCTCGCCGATCGCCGCGCCCTTAACGAAGCGCGGCGGCAGAACGAACCGCCCGCTGTCGTCAAACGGCACCTTGAGGAACCCGAACAGCTGCGAGGAGCGGACCTGACGGTTGAACTCCGCGCCCCGGCGCAGGGCATTTTCCTCTTCGCGATCAAGCAGATCGTCGAGTTCCGCCTCGCGGCCGAGGCCGAAGGCGATAAGACAGGGGAAGTCCGGATGGAGCTGGAGGCAAAGCTCCTTGCGGACCGCCCCTGTCTCGTCGGTCCCGGACTCGCGGAGCGCCTTGCGGAAGTCGGGAGGCAGCACGAACCGGTCCTTCTCGCCCTTCAGCGAGAAGCCCTGCCCGTTGAACCTGACCCGCCTGCCCTCCAAGTGCCCCGCCCCCGCCCAGGGTTGCCGAATCCGTAAAAAGGCAGCGGCCCCATCTGGCTGCGATCCGCGCAACCCGATGCCAGCGCCCGCTTGCAGGCGAGCCGTCCGTCTTTCCGATGGACCACAGGCATAACCCGCCTTCCTCCGGGAGGGAAGGGAATTTTACGGGAAATTGCGGGAAAACACGTTCAAAGCCGGGGCAGCATGGGACATACTCGGGGAGAGCACGGGCTTTGGCGGCGCTTGCCGTCGGCGCGGAGCACCCTTCCACCTGCCCATGAGCAGGCAGAAACAGAGGAATTCCGGGACCTTCCAAAGCGTCAAAGGGTCGGCGCCCGCGCTTTCCCCAAGCGTACCCCCACCGGACCGACGCGCGGCCCGGCCCAGGCAAGGTAACGTGCTCGGAGACTTAGCGGGGCGAAGCCGGGGTGGTCGACCGGGCCGCATCCGGCGAAGGAATCACCCCGATGTCAGCCAACGGGTCGCTCTTGGGACTCGGCGATGCTGCGGCCACTCCCGCGGCTGGCATAGTCGATTCCGCCAACCGCGCCCGTTCCATGATGATCGAGGCCAGGCCTACCAGCAGCAGCATGGCGGCAAGCCCAAGCAAGCCCACCTGCAGCCGATGCACCGCCTGCGCGCGAAGTTCGCGCAGCGACGGCGGCACGAAGTGCTGCGGGCTATTGCCACCCGCGGTGCCAGCGGCTTGCGGCCCGTGCTGGCTGATGTTCGGCCTTGTTGCCATTATGATGCGAAATAGTCGCATCGGCGACGAATCGCAACCCATCTGCGACGAATGCTTGACAGCGCCGAGTCGCGGCTCACGCCAGCCAGGGAAATACCGGCAGTCCCTTGGCCCGCAGCCACTCCGCATTCCACAGGCTGGAGAGATAGCGGAATCCCGTGTCGCACAGGATCGTGACGATCCGCTTGCCGGCCCCCAACTGCCGGCCGAGCGCGACGGCTCCGGCCACGTTGATGCCGGAACTCAGCCCCAGGCACAGCCCCTCCTCCCGCAGCAGGCGGGCGACCCATTCGAGGCCCTCCTCGTCGGAGATCCGGAACTGGGTGTCGATCGGCGCGCCCTCGAGGTTTGCCGTGATCCGCCCCTGACCGATGCCCTCGGCCACCGAACTGCCCTCGGCCTTGAGCTCGCCGTGAGCGTAGTAGTTGTAGAGCGCCGCGCCATGCGGATCGGTGAGCGCGATGGTCACCTCCGTATCGAAGGCCTTGAGCCCCATCCCCACGCCCGCGATCGTGCCGCCGGTCCCCGCAGCGCAGGTGAAACCGTCGATCCGGTGTCCCATCTGCTCCCAGATCTCCGGAGCCGTGCTCTCGATGTGGGCCTTGCGGTTGGCGATGTTGTCGAACTGGTTGGCCCAGATCGCGCCATCGGTCTCCTCGGCCAGCCGCCGCGAGGTGTGGACGAAGTGCCCCGGGTTGGAGAAGGGCGCTGCCGGAACCAGAACCAGCTCGGCCCCGAGCGCGCGCAGCGTGTCCATCTTCTCGCGCGATTGGGTCTCGGGCATGACGATGATCGTTTTGTAGCCCAGCGCATTGGCGACCAGCGCCAGGCCAATGCCAGTGTTCCCCGCCGTGCCTTCGACGATGGTGCCGCCGGCTTTGAGCACGCCGCGGGCCTCGGCATCGCGCACGATCCAAAGTGCCGCCCGATCCTTGACCGAGGCGCCGGGGTTGGCGAATTCGCACTTCCCCCAGATCTCGCACCCGGCCGCCTCGCTCGGCCCTTTGAGAAGGACGAGCGGGGTGTTGCCGATCAGATCGAGCGTTGTGGCGGCATTCGCGGCAGTCATGAGCAAACAGCTAGGCGCTGCCGGCCCCGCTCGCAATATCAGTCTTCAGGGGCGATGGTGACGCGCAGGCCGTCCAGCGCGCTCGACACCGGCACCTGGCACGACAGGCGCGAGGTCTCGTTGCGGTAGTCCGAGCTGTCGAGCAGATCGTTCTCGTCGTCGCTGATCGCCGGCAGCTTGTCGGCAAATGCCGGATCTACATAGATGTGGCAGGTCGCGCAGGAGCAGCAGCCGCCGCACAGCGCGAGCAGTTCGTCGAAGCCGCTGTCGCGGATCGCCTCCATCACGGACACGCCGTTCGACACTTCGACTTCCCGCTCGGATCCTGAACGGTCGACAACTACAAGCTTGGTCATTGCATCAATCCTGAATAGAATCGCCCATCGGGGCCTCCCGCGCGGCTGCTATCGCGCGTCAGCGGGTTTTGCAAGGAACGGCAAACGGAGATCGCAGTGGACTTGACCGCGGAAACCCTGGAGGCCTCGCTTGATGCGCTGGCGCTGCGAGAGCCGCACCTTGCCGCCGCCCTCGCCCGCGCCGGCTATCCCCAACCGCGCGTCCGCTCCCGTGGTTGGCGCACCATGCTGCGCACGATTGTCGGACAGCAGGTCAGCGTTGCCGCCGCCGCCTCGATCTGGCGCAAGCTGGAAGGGGAGCTCGGCGCCGATCCGGAGCCCGATACCGTGCTGGCCGCAAGCTTCGAGAACCTGCGCGCCTGCGGCCTGTCTCGCCAGAAGCAGGACTATGCCCGCTCGCTCTGCGCCCTGGTGGCCGCCGGAGAACTGGATTTCGCTGCTCTGCCCGGCGACGACGAGGAGGCCATAGCCCTGCTGACCCGGATCAAGGGCATCGGCCGCTGGTCGGCCGAGATCTACCTGCTGTTCGCCGAAGGCCGCCCCGACATCTGGCCGGCCGGCGACCTCGCGGTCCAGGCGGGGCTGGCCAAGATCCTGCGCCTTGAGGAGCGTCCCTCGGAGAAGCAGGCCCGCGCGCTGGCCGAAGCCTGGCGACCGCACCGCGGCGCCGCGGCGATCTTCACCTGGCACTGCTACAACAACGCGGCGTTGTAGTGAGTGCGCAAGGCCCATCCGGGCCTTGGTTGCGGCACCGGTGGTGCCGCAAACTCAATACCTGCCCCACACGAACTTCGAGCTCAGCGCGAAATTCCACACCGATCCCAGGACGATGCCGATGACCACCGCCACCACGTCATGGAAGCCCATGGCCTTGAGCGCCGCGGCCGAACCGACGTTGGTCAGCAGCCCGAGCGAGCACGTCATCGCGAACTTGGCCCAGCCGCGCAGCAGGGGCGAGAAACCGCGCAGGCGCTTGTCGGAATAGGTCAGCTCGTTGTTGAGTACGAAATTGAAGGTCATCGCGATCACCGCGGCGAGTGTGTTCGCCACGTTGAAGGTCGTCTCCCCGGTCCAGTGACCGTAGACGAACCGCTCGCCGAACACGAGGTGCAGCAGCACCCACAGCGCCCCCAACTGCACGAATACGCCCAGCGCGCCGACCGTGCCGAACAGCGCGAAGCGTGTCGGGATGAACCGGCCAAGCCACTTGTCGTAAAGCCCGACGAGGAACTCGAAGACCACCGTCTGGTCCAGCTTGCTCTCGCCTTCAGCCCGGGCGGCGAAGTGCATGGGGAATTCCTTGATCCGCAGCGGCTCGTCCACCGTGGCCAGGATATCCAGCAGGATCTTGAAGCCGACCCCCGAGAGGCGGTGCGCATCCTTGCGCAGGGCATCGGTGCGCAGCATGAAATAACCGCTCATCGGGTCGGACAGGGTCACGCCCGTCACTTTGCGGGCGAGCCGATTGGCCATGCCCGATGCCTTGACCCGATCGGGCCGGCCCCAGGCGTCGGTGCTGGCGCCTTCCGCAAACCGGCTGGCGTAGGACAGGTCGTATTCGCCGCTCTCGATCGCGGAGAGCATGCCGGTGAGCAGGGCGGGATCGTGCTGGTGGTCGGCATCCATCACCGCCACCACCGGCGCCGAGGTCGCGCACATGCCCTCGATCGCGGCGGAGGACAGGCCGCGCCGGCCGATCCGCTGGAGCACGCGGACCCGGCGGTCTTCCGCGGCGAGGGCGCGGGCCTCGTCGGCCGTCCCATCGGGGCTGTTGTCATCGACGACGATGACTTCCCAGGCAATTCCGGCCAAGGCCGTATCCAGTCGCTCGACCATCGAGCGGATGTTGCCGCGTTCGTTGTAGGTCGGCAGGACTATCCCGAGCTGGATCGGGGCCATCCGGATTGCGTTACCGTTCATCGCCGTTCCCCCCCGGGTGTGGTCGCTCAAAGCCGCCCGAGCACGGCGTCGCCGATCGCCGCCGTGCCATAGGCGCCGCCAAGGTCGCCGCCGAGGATGCCATCCGCCAGGGCCTTGGCGACTGCCGCCTCGATCCGCTGGGCCTCTGCCTCGCGCCCGAACGAGTGGCGCAGCAGCATTGCGGCGGAGAGGATAGCGGCCATCGGGTTGGCCTTGTCCTGTCCGGCGATATCAGGGGCGGACCCGTGGATCGGCTCGTAGAGACCTTTGGTGCCGACAGCCATGGAGGCCGAGGCGAGCAAGCCGATCG
>JGI24751J29686_10000143_pt1 | contig 35432 bp, 30 predicted proteins | sample KBSSwiS6_FD_29686 | JGI IMG/M metagenome (IMG submission 29686)
GGGGGGCGGCTGGCAAAGCGCCCCGCTATGACCGCCAATACGCTCGACAAGACTTTCGACCCCGCCGCGATCGAGGCGAAGTGGTATGCCCATTGGGAAGGCAATGGCCTGTTCCGCCCTGAGCGGCCGCAGGCGCAGCCCTATACCATCGTCAATCCCCCGCCGAACGTGACGGGGTCGCTGCACATCGGCCATGCGCTGGATAACACACTTCAGGACATTCTGATCCGCTACGAACGGTTGCGTGGGAAAGACGCGCTGTGGGTGGTGGGCACAGACCATGCCGGGATCGCCACGCAGATGGTGGTCGAACGGCAGATGGAGGCCGCTCAGGACAAGCGCACGAACTACAGCCGCGAGGCTTTCGTCGACAAGGTGTGGGAGTGGAAGGCAGAGAGCGGCGGGACCATCACCCGCCAGCTGCGCCGCCTCGGCTGCTCGATGGACTGGAGCCGCGAGCAGTTCACCATGGACCCGCATTTCACCCGCGCGGTGGTGAAGGTTTTCGTCGACCTCTACAACGAGGGCCTGATCTACCGCGACAAGCGGCTGGTGAACTGGGACCCGAAGCTCAAGACGGCGATCTCCGACCTCGAGGTGGAGACGCGCGAGACCAAGGGCGGATTCTGGCACTTCAAGTACCCGCTGGCCGATGGGGTGAAGCGCGACGACGGGCTCGACTACATCGAGGTGGCGACCACCCGCCCCGAAACGATGCTGGCCGACATGGCCGTGGCGGTCCATCCCGAGGATCCGCGCTACCGGAGCGTGATCGGCAAGGTGATTCTCCAGCCGCTGACCGGGCGGAGGTTCAGGGTCGTGGCCGACGAGCATGCCGATCCCGAACTCGGCTCGGGCGCGGTGAAGATCACCCCGGGGCATGATTTCAACGACTTCGAAGTGGGCAAAAGAGCGGGCATCAAGCCCTCGGAAATGCTCAACATGTTCGATGCCGAGGCGCAGGTGGTGCAGACCGCGGACGGGCTGGTGCCGGCCGAATTCGTCGGGCTTGACCGCTTCGCCGCCCGCGATCTCGTCGTCGCGCGGATGAAGGAAGCCGGATTCCTCATCCCTCATGTCACGAAGGATAAGGAAGGCAATGAAATCGCAGCCGATTTCGAGCCGCGCACGATCCAGACGCCCTATGGCGATCGCGGCGGCGTGGTGATCGAGCCGTGGCTGACCGACCAGTGGTATGTCGACGCCGAAAAGCTGGCTAAGGCCCCGCTGGAGGCGGTGCGTTCCGGCGCGATCGAGATCGTGCCCAAGACCTGGGAGAAGACCTTCTTCAACTGGATGGAGAACATCCAGCCGTGGTGCGTGAGCCGCCAGCTCTGGTGGGGCCACCGCATCCCGGCGTGGTATGCGGAAGACGGCCAGGTTTTCGTCGCGGAAACCGAGGAACAGGCCCGGGCCCTCGCGGGCAACAAGCCACTTACCCGTGACGAGGACGTCCTCGATACCTGGTTCTCCAGCGCCCTCTGGCCCTTCGCCACCCTCGGCTGGCCCGAGGAAACCGATGCCCCCAACCCCGCCCGTGCCGAGCCTGTCGAAGCACCGTCCTTCCCTTCGAGCGCAGCGCCTGAAGAAAAGGGCAGCCCTTCGACAAGCTCAGGGCAGGCGAGTGTGGGGGGCAAGCAAAGCCTGCTCTCACGCCACTACCCCAACGACGTGCTCGTTTCCGGCTTCGACATCCTGTTCTTCTGGGATGCGAGGATGGCCATGCAAGGCCTTCATTTCATGAAGGAAGTGCCGTGGAAGAAGCTCTATCTCCACGGGCTGGTCCGCGCCGCCGATGGCCAGAAGATGTCCAAGTCCAAGGGCAACGTGGTCGACCCCCTGGGCCTGATCGACCAGTACGGCGCGGACGCCCTGCGGTTCTTCATGTCAGCCATGGAAAGCCAGGGCCGTGATGTAAAAATGGATGAGAAGCGGGTCGAAGGTTACCGGAATTTCGCGACAAAATTGTGGAATGCGGCTCGCTTCTGCCAGTCCAACGGGATCGGCGGCTCGGCTTCGGTGCCCGCACCGGCAGCCACCAGCGCGGTCAACCAGTGGATCATCGGCGAGGTCGTGGAAACGGTCGCCGCGCTCGACCAGGCGATGGCCGACCTGCGCTTCGATGCGGCCGCCAACACGATCTACCACTTCGTGTGGGATTCGTTCTGTGACTGGTACATCGAGCTGATCAAGGGATCGTTCGACGAGGAGACGAAGGCCGTGTGCGGCTGGGTGCTCGACCAGATCCTCGTCATGCTCCACCCGTTCATGCCCTTCGTCACCGAGGAGTTATGGAACGCGCTGGCGGCGCGGCCCTATGAGCTGATCGTGGCGCAGTGGCCTGCCCCGGCGGCGGCGGTGGACGGCGCGGCCAAGGCCGAGGTGGAGTTCCTGATCGGCCTGATCGGCTCCTTGCGGACGGCCAGGAACGAGCTTGGCATCGCCCCGGGCGCGCGGCTGGATGCCTACCTGCCCGAGCCCTCGCCCGAGACGCGCGGGATAATCGAGCGCAATCCGCAGGCGATCGACCGTTTGGCCCGCCTTAACCGCATCCGCTTCGAGGGCGCCCCGGCGGGCGCGGCCATGCAGGTGGGCGCGGGCGATGCGAACATCATCGTGCCCCTCGAAGGCGTGATCGACATCGCCGCCGAGAAGTCGCGGCTGGAAAAGGCGCTGGCGGCTGCCGAGAAGGAAGCGAAGAGCCTCGAAGGCCGGCTCGGCAATTCCTCGTTCGTGGAGAAGGCCAAGCCGGAAGCGGTTGAGAAGGCCCGCGCCGATCACGCGATGCACGCCACCGAGGCCGAGCGCCTGCGCGCGGCGCTGGCGCGGCTAGGGTGAGCCTTCAAGACAGCCTCTGGCTGCGGCTGCGGCCTCCTCGGGACGAACGGGCCTTCATAATCCCGTTCGTCCTGAGGAGCGGAGGAAGCCGCAGGCTGACGGAGCATCTCGAAGGATGCTGACCCTCGCCACCACCACTCCCGGCGAACCGGAGATCTTCGCCTCGCTCCAGGGCGAAGGCCCCTCCATCGGCCGACCGACAGCCTTCGTCCGCCTCTCGCGGTGCAATCTTGCCTGCCACTGGTGCGATACGGCCTACACCTGGCGCTTTTCCGGCGACAATCGGCCGCACCGGGACAATCTTGCGTTCGAACGCGGCGCTAACCAATTGGTGATGGACGAAGCCGACGTCGCCGCCCGGATCGCCGCGCTGGGGCAGGACCGCCTGGTCATCACCGGGGGCGAGCCCTTGCTGCAGGGCCCAGGCCTCGCCCGCATGGTTGCGCTGCTTCCCCAAGGCACGGCAATCGAGGTCGAGACCAACGGCACGGTCGCCCCGCACCCTGCTCTCGATGTGCGGGTGACGCAGTACAACGTCAGCCCCAAGCTGGCGCACAGCGGAAACCCGGCGGAGCTGGCTCTCGTTCCGGATCGGCTGGCGGCCTGGGTCTCCGATCCGCGGGCATGGTTCAAGTTCGTGATTGCCGCGCCCGAGGACCTAGCCGAAGTGGTGGCGCTTCGCGACGCCCACGCGATCCCCGGGGAGAGACTGTACCTGATGCCCGAAGGCACCGACAGCACCGCTCTCAACGCACGGCTGCGGTGGCTGGCGCCGCTGGCGCTGGCGCACGGGTTGCGGCTGACCGACCGCCTCCACATCCACCTCTACGGCGATACCCGAGGGACATGAGCGACACCGCTGCCCCGCCGCGCGCGCCGGACAGCTCGCCCTGCGCGGCGACCTGACCCAGGGGCCGATCGTTCGCGACCTTTCCTGGAGAATGACAGCCGGGCCAATCCGATCGCCGGGCACGCCCGGCGATCCGCACCTGGCCGTTCATGCACACTGGCGCGATGAGGGTGCTGACCGGCACCATGCGCAGCTATGGCGCAGAGCTGCTGGTTCCGGGGTGGCGCAAGCAGCTTTCGAGGCAGCTACGCGGGGCAGAAGCGCAAGGCCGGTGCGACTGGTCCGTCGAATTGCCTTTCAGTCTGCGGCTTCAAGGCTCCTCAGGACGAACGGGCGGGTTTCGGATTACCGCCCCTGCGCGCGCCAGCGCATGACGGTGCGCTGCACCATCTCCTCCTCACCACCGGTCTGTCGCCACAGCTCGGAGATCGAGGGGTCGGCCGAGGCCGGGCGCTTGATTTCCTCGAGGTTGTCGAACGATACGCGGATCGGCACCGAGACGCCCTCGCCGCAGATGATGCATTCGCGGTTGCGCAGGGCCGGAATCGAATCGAGGAACCCGCGCGCGCCTTCGGGCATGGCCGCCTTGACGAAGGCCTGGTCGCGATCGTTGTTGAGACGCATCGCGATGATCGTGCCGCACTGGGAAAGCACGCCTTCGGCGAGGTCCGACGGGCGCTGGGTGATCAGGCCCAGCGATACGCCGTATTTGCGGCCTTCCTTGGCTATGCGGCTGAGAACGCGGCCGACGGAGGAGCCATCGGCATTGCGCTCGTTGGGCACGTAGCGATGGGCCTCCTCGCAGACGAGGAGGACCGGGCGGGTCTCCTCGTCGCGGGCCCAGATGGCGAAGTCGAAGATCAGGCGGCCGAGCACGGCGACGACGGTCGAGGTCACCTCCGAGGGTACGCCCGAGACGTCGACGATGGAGATCGGCTTGCCCGAGGCGGGCAGGCGGAAGATCTTGGAGATGAATTCGGCCATGGTGTCGCCCACCAGGACGCCGGAGAACATGAACTGGTAGCGCGGATCGCCCTTGAGCTCGTCGAGCTTGGTCTTGATCCGCATGTAGGGAATCGAATTGGTGCCCTTGTCGAGCTTGCCCATCTCGTTCTGGAGAATGTTGGACAGATCGGAGAGCAGATAGGGAATCGGGCTGTCGACCGTGATCTTGCCCATGCCTTCGGCCAGGCGGCTCTTCGACCGTGCCTGGAGCAGGCACTTGGCGAGGATATCGGCATCAATCTGCCGGGCTTCGCCCTGGGCGGTCAGCAGCACCTCGCAGTGCTCCTCGAAGTTCATCAGCCAGTAGGGCAGCTGGAGGTTCGAGGTATCGAAGATCAGCCCGTTGTTGCGGAAGGCCGCGGCATATTCGCCGTGGGGATCGATCATCACGATGTGGCCTTGCGGGGCGCTCTCGCAGATCTTGTGGAGGATCAGGGCCGCGCTGGTCGACTTGCCGGTACCGGTCGAGCCGAGCAGGGCGAAGTGCTTGCCCAGCATCGAATCGACATAGAGCCCGGCGCGGATATCGCGCGTGGGAAAGACGGTGCCGATCTGGATCGAGGAGCGCCCGTCGGAAGCGTAGATCTGGCGCAGGTCGTTGGACGTGGCCGGATAGACCAGGGCTCCGGGGATCGGATAGCGGGTGACGCCGCGGCGGAAGCCGTGGATCTTGCCGGTCAGCCGTTCCTCTTCGCCCTCGCCGAGGAAGTCGATGTTGGCGAGAATTCCTCCGGGAGTCGTGGTGTCCTGGCGCTGGGTGCGAACCGAGGCGAGCAGCCAGCCCCGGCCGACGCGGATCTTGATCTGGCTGCCGACCTGACCTGCCAGCGCGACTGACGGATCATCGTCCTCGGCGCATTCCTGCAGACGCTGCAGATCGAGGGCGATGGCCGAAGACGACCCGGCGATATCGAGGATGATGCCGATCGGTTCGAGCGCATTCGACGCCTTGGCCGGCGCGAATTTAGCCAGAGCCGGGTCAAGGTCGGCGGCCGTGGCCGGCGCGGCGTTATCAAACCCGGACATGCTCATATCGGACATTAAACAGCCTTCCCCCGGATGCGCGGAAGGCGAGATATCACCGGGAGCGTTAAATTTGCCCTAAGGCCGCCCGGATCGGAACACCAAGCCATTCAAACATAAGTAAATATTCTACCCGCCAGCCAACCCATGGCGATCGAAATGGCCACGGCCACCATCCCGTAGAAAAAGGCATATTGCAGGGCGAACTCGGCGATGGCGCGTTCGAACCCACGCTTCTCCACCTGGACCCGGGCGATCGCCGAGGCAACCACCCGCCCTTTCGAGATGGCGAAGGTTTCGGCCGTGTAGGTGCCGGTCTGGACGTTCGAGGGCAGGGCGATGCGCGCCTGGTAGAGCACCTGTTCGCTCAGCGTGACCCCGTGCGGGTTTTCCTGGTAGAGCTTGCCGTCGGTCATCATTCCGGCCAGCCCGGCGGCAAAGCGCACCTGCCGGTCGGGATCAATCGTGCCGATCGGGGAGAGCTGGATGAAGGGCAGTCCCAGTTCGTAGATCGCGGCAGTGCGCGCGTCGACGATCTGGTCGATGGGGCGCGAGGAAGCAACCGCGTAAAAGCTCGGGGCCGAGCGGAACTGCGCCGAGGCGGCATTGATCCAGATCCCGGCATGCTTTTGCTTCTCGCGCAGCGTGATCGACTGGGTGGGCCCCTTGAGCACGACGACGATGTCGTAGTCGCGCCCGGCGCGAGTGCCCTGGGGATCGAGGATCGCGCCGAACAGCAGCAGCTCCGTCCCGGTGAAGCCCTGGCGGACCTCGACCTCGTGCTGCGAGACTTCCGGCACCAGGATCGGATCGCGTGCCGCGCCCAGCATGACCAGGCAGAGGAGAGCGAACAGGCCTTTCACCGGAACACGCTCACAGCGGCGTCATCGTGTAGATGGCGTCGGGGCGGTAGGTCAGCCCCAGCGCCATGCGGAAGGCCACGACCAGCACGATCGCCGCCAGCGCCAGCCGCAGCCGCTCGGGCCGCACCGACAGCGCCAGCCGCGCGCCGACCTGGGCCCCGGTCACCGAGCCGAGCAGCAGCAGGACGGCCAGCACCATGTCCACTGCGTGCGTGGTCAGCGCGTGCATCATGGTCGTCGCCATGGTCACGAACATGATCTGGAACAGCGAGGTGCCGACGACCACGCCCGCGCTCATGCCGAGAATGTAGAGCATGGCCGGCACCATCATGAAGCCGCCGCCGATGCCCATCAGCATGGTGACGATGCCGGTCACGACGCCCAGCAGGAACGGCGCCAGCGGCGAGATGTAGAGCCCCGAGCGATAGAACCGCCAGCGCAGCGGGAGATTGGCGACGAGCGGATGGTGGCGGCGCTTGCTCGCCGCGATGGGCACGCCGCTGGCATGGGCGCGGATCTCCCGCACCGAATCGCGGGCCATGAACCCGCCGATCGAACCGAGCAGGACGACGTAGAGCACGCTGATGACCGTATCGATCTGGCCGAGCGCGCTGAGCATGCGAAACAGGAGGGCGCCGATCCCGGTGCCGAGCACCCCGCCGAGGACCAGGACCCCGCCCATCTGGTAATCGACCCCGCCGCGCCGCGAATGGGCAAAGACGCCGGAGACGCTGGCCCCGGTGACCTGGCTGGCGGCGGAGGCGGCAGCCACGGTCGGCGGAATGCCGTAGAAAATCAGCAGCGGCGTGGTCAGGAACCCACCCCCGACGCCGAACACCCCCGACAGCACGCCGGTCAGGCCACCGAGTGCGACGATGAACAGGCCGTTGACCGCGAGGTTGGCGATGGGGAGGTAGACGTCCATGGCTTGGGCCGCAGCCTATGCCAGCCACTCGCCGGGGGAAAGCACTGCGCTGCCGCAAACCTGCGGAGAACCGCGCCAGGTTTGGTCCTGTGGCGCTTAGTGGTCCCAGCCGGCGGCCTGATCGATCGGTTTCAGGCGCTCAGTCACGATGCGCACGACTTCGACCCGGGCCGCTTCGCCGGGCAGCCCGAGCGAACGGGCCAGCGGCTCACCCATCAGCGAATCGCCCAAGGCGATGAGCACCATCGTCAGCGCCGTGGCGCGCACCACCTCGCCATCCTCCGGATGGAGCTGGTCGACCAGTCCATGGATCGCCTCCATCACCGGATCAAGCGCATCGCGGTTGCCGGTGACCAGCATCCAGGCGGCAAGGGCGCCACCCCCCTGCCGGCCGAAGGCATCGAACACGAGGTCGACCACGTCACGGCGCGAGGCATGGCCCGCCCGCCGCGCCGCGACAGCCTCGGCAATGGAGTCGCAGATCCCGGAGGCCATCTGGCTGGCCAAGGCCCGCTGCAGGCCCGCGGCTGTGCCGAAATGATGAAGCAGATTGGCGTGGGTGCGACCGACCCGCTCCGCTACCGCCTTGAGGGTGACCGCCTGTGGGCCGCCCTCGATCAGCAGGGTGCGTGCCGCATCCAGCGCAACGGCGCGGCTTTCTTCCTGGGAGAGGCGTCGCCTCATTGACAATTCTGTCAATATAAAGGACCTTTTCCGGCGTGATGGGCGCGATCCAGCTGCCGGCCTAGCCCCACCTGTTCTTTCCGGCAATCCGTTGCACACCAGGCAGTTCCCATGGACCTGGTCAATCCTCATTCCGATACCCGGCATTCGGCGACAACGATGCGCGACCTGCGCGGCGGGCGCGGGCAGAATCAGCTCCGTGCCGGCGAATCTACCCAAGATGATCCGCTCCAGGATCAGGAAGCCCTGTCCTCACGCCACGCGGCGCATGGCCATCTTCTCGCCGCCGCTGCCGTCGTCATCGCCGCCCGTAGCGCCAGCGAGCTCCAGCGCCAGGATCGTGGCGACAGCCGGCTGGGCCGCGCCCGTCGTCCGCCGCGCCCCGACCGGCCGGAAGCCCAACTTGGCGAAAACCCGGCGAGCGGCGCGATTATCGGCAAAATCATGTGCCTCGACCCGGCGGTGCCCCAGCGTCCGGGCGATCGACAGCACGGCGCGCGCCGCCTCGGTGGCATAGCCCTGCCTGCGACGATGGCGGGCGATCCAGGTGCCGAGCGCGGGAACTCCGCTCTCCCGCCGGAACAGGCCGATGCAGCCGATCAGTTCGGTGCCGGCCGGTTCACCATCAGCGGTGCCCGGCAGGGTGACGAGGAAGTGGGGAAAGCGCCGGTCCTGCGGCGTCCTGGCCAGATCGCGCGCATTGCGGGCGTGCTCAGGCCAGGGCGCACGGGTGACGTCGCGGACAATGTCCGCGTCGGCAATCTGGGAAAACAGCGTGCTCCAATCTTCCGGCCAGCCCGGTCTCAGGAACAGCCGCTCGCTGCGAAAGAACATGGGTGTCCTCCTCTCGGCTCCCGTCGGCACCCGGCTAGGGCGCGAAGATGACGGGTTTGTGGCAGTCTCGCAGGGGCCGGAACGGTCCGGCGGCCATGCGGGGCGGGTCGAGGGAGAAACATGCAAAAAGGGAGACGGACCTGGGGCCCCTCTCCCTCTGGTTCTGCCGGCTGCCCCGTTCAGGGTCCGGCGGGGGCCATCCCGTCAGGATGGCCTTTCATTGACCATCCGCTTATTCGGCGGCTTCCGCCATGGCGTCGACCGAGACGTACTTGCGGCCGAGCTTGCCGTCGTGGAATCGCACGCGACCAGCGCCGAGGGCGAACAGGGTGTGATCCTTGCCGATGCCCACGTTCACGCCCGGGTACACGCGGGTACCGCGCTGGCGAATGATGATGTTGCCGCCGATGACCAACTGGCCACCGAACTTCTTCACGCCAAGGCGCTTCGACTCAGAATCGCGACCGTTGCGCGAAGAGCCGCCTGCTTTCTTGTGTGCCATCTCGAACTACTCCGAACTTATTCAGCGGCCGCGGCGGGCGCGGCATCAGCGGCAGGCGAGGAAGCCTTGGCGGTCGCCTTCTTGGCGGCCTTCTTCTCCTCGCCACCGACGGCGAGAATGCGCAGCAGGGTGAGCTGCTGGCGGTGGCCGTTGCGGCGACGATAGTTGTGCCGGCGACGCTTCTTGAAGACGATCACCTTCTCGCTCTTCGCCTGGGCGATGATTTCGGCCGAGACCACGACGCCGGCGGCATCCTTGATCTCGCCAGCTTCGCCGGCCAGGACGATATCGCCCAGCGTGATCTTGTCACCGGCTTCACCAGCCAGCTTCTCGACCGCGATCTTGTCTCCGGCGGCAACCCGGTACTGCTTGCCGCCCGTGCGCACGACTGCGAACATGGTAATCGGTTCCAATCCAAACTTGCTTCTGCCGCCCCGCCGCCCGATTGGCCGGTTTCGGCCTGTCGGGGTGTGGCGACGCGCCGACTTCCCGCCAAAGGCAGGAGCCGGAAAGAAGGTGCGCCCCTAGTCCAAGCGCCCGGTGCTGTCAACATCGTGCCGGCGGGAAACGCCATGCAAAAAGGCCAGAAACGCCCAACCTTTTTCCGGGCCTTCCGCTGAGGCGCGCGCCGTTATATGCCCTGCCCATGAACCGGCCAGAATCCGCTCCCTTCCCGGCCTGCCTGCGTGTGCGCGCAGCGGTCCTGCTGGCCCCCGCCCTGCTCGGCGCCTGCGCCACCGACAATCAATTCCCCTCGCTTGCCAAGAGCGCGAATGAGCTGGCGGCGGAGGGCCGAATCAGCGCCTGCGGCATTCCCGTGGTCCGCCCCACTCCGACGCCGGCAAGCCCCGCCGTGATCGCGCCGCAGCTACCCTTGCCGACCGACCTCGCCGGCCGCCTGGCCGCGCTCGAGAGCCAGGCCCGTGCCGCCCACGCCGGGTTCGAGGGCATGCGCGTCCGCGTCGCCGGCCTGGTGAGCGCCGCGGTCGGGTCCGCTCCGGCATCCGATCCATGGTCAGTTGCCAATGTGGCCCTGGCCGAGCTGTCGTCTGCCCGGAGCGAAACGGCGATCGCTCTGGCTGACATCGACCAGCTTTACACCGCTCAACGTGTTGACGGCGGCGATGGTCAGGCCATCGCCGCCGTCCGCGACCAGGTGACCGCATGGGTCGCCGATGAAGATGCGGTCCTGGCCGGTCTGGTGGGGCGCCTCGGCGGCTGAACGGCGGTCAGGCCTGGACAGCGGGCAAGGCGCCCAAGTTATCTCCTCAGTGGCCGACCACGGCGTAAATCACCGCGGTGGCGAGGCCCCAGCACATCAGCAGCACCGGCAGGATCAGCACCTGGGCCGAGGCTTCGCTGGCGGTGAGCCGGCCCGACAGGGTCTGGATTCCGCGATTGGCGAACTGGCTGGAGGTCAGCGCATGGCTATCCTTGCCCGGCTTCATCGCTGACCACTGACCGCACAGGCCGAAGCCGGCGATGATCGAGAAGACGATGACCACCATCGGCAAGACCAGCTCGCCGTTCATGAACAGTACGCTCATCAGCGCGAGAAAGCCAAGATAGCAGCCGACCGTGATGCCATAGAGGCTCGCCGGCAGTTCGAAGGTGCGATCGACCTTGTGCGAAGAGGGCGCGGTCGACACCGTGGCGACGGCCTTGAGCTCTGCGTGGCTGGCATGTTGCGACATTGGCGGCGACTCCTTCGAACCTGCTGGCGGGAGCGGATCTGCTCTCCATGGTTCTGCGGTAGTCCGCCTGTCGGCGCGATTCGTTGACCTTGATCAAGCCCGTGGATTTAGCTGATCCACCCGGCCAGTTCGCGTCGCACCAGCCCTTCGAGCATGACCATTCCGGCCTCACCGGCATTGAGGCAATCGAGCGCGGCATAGTCCTGGCCGCCGGCCTCCATGAACTGCTCGCGTCCGCGGATGGCCAGCTCCTCGCGCGTCTCCAGGCAATCGGCGGAGAACCCGGGCGCGGCGATCGCCAGTCGCCGGGTGCCGCGCGCGCCCTCGGCGGCGAGCACGGCATCGGTGGCTGGCTCAAGCCATTTGGCCCGGCCGAAGCGCGACTGGAAGCTCGTCTCCATCCGCAGATCGGCCCATTCGGGGGACAGCGCCTCGGCGAGGAGGCGGGCGGTCTTGCGGCACTGGCAATGGTAGGGATCGCCGAGGTGCAGCGTGCGTTCGGGCATGCCGTGGAACGAGAGCAGCAGCACTTCGGGGCGGAACGGCAGGGCTGACAACTGGCCCGAGATGTCGTCGCGCAGGGCGGCGATGTGCAGCGGGTCATCATAGTAGGGCGGCAGGGTGCGGATCGCCGGATGCCAGCGCATCGCCTTGAGCGCAGCCGAAAGCCCATCCATGGCGCTGGCGGTCGTCGCCCCGGAATATTGCGGATAGAGCGGAGCGATGAGGATGCGGTCGCAACCGGCCTCCTTCAGCGCCTTCAGCTCCACCGCCATGCCGGGCCTGCCGTAGCGCATGGCCCAGCGGACCGGCACCTCTTGCCCCAGGCGCGCCTGCAGCGCCTCGGCCTGGGCGCGGGTGATCGCGGCGAGCGGCGAGCCCTCGCTCGTCCAGACCTGGGCATAGGCGCGGGCGCTCTTCCGGGGGCGCGTATTGAGGATGATACCGCGCAGGATCGGCTGCCACAGCAGGGGGTGGATCTCGACCACGCGCCGGTCGGAGAGGAACTCCGCGAGGTAGCGCTTCACCGCCGCCGGGATCGGCGCATCGGGCGTACCGAGGTTGACCAGCAGGACGCCGATCCGGCCCAGCGCGGCGGCGGGATGGCCTTCGGGGTGATGGCTTCCGGAGCGGTTCATCACACTTCCTCCGCGAACAGCGGCAGCTTGCGGAAGCGCACGCCAGTGGCTGAATGGAGCGCATTGGCAATGGCCGGAGCCACGGCCACCACGCCGATCTCACCCGGATCGAACGGCGGCTCGGCGCTGTCCACGAAGTCGATGACGATCTCGGGCGTGTTGCCCAGCACCGGCAGCGACAGTTGCGATAGCCGCTCGGCCAACGGGAGGCCTCGGGCATAGCCGGTACTCGCCCCCAAGGTCAGGCCGAGGCCGAAGACCAGCCCGCCCTCGATCTGCTGGCGGGCGAGATCACGGTTCACGATCCGACCGATGTCGGCCACCGCGGTGATCCTTTCGACCTTTACACCCGCCTCGTCCTGCCGCGCCGTGGCGATCACGGCGATGCGCCCGGAGCGCGCTCCCTGGTCCATCCGGTGGCAGGCAAGGCCCTGCCCGCTGGCGTCGGCCCCGGCGTCCCACTCGGCCAGCGTAGCGCAGCGCTGGAGGCATTCGGCCAGGCGCACATCGTCGCCCATCATCCCGATCCGGTACGACAGCGGCTCGCGCTTCGCGGCACGGGCGAGTTCGTCGACGAAGCTCTCGGTGAAGAAGGCGGTCATAGCCTGGCCATTGCCCCGCATGCGCCCCGCCGGGATACCTGTCACGACGGGCACGTGGTCGAGCGCGAAGTTGGCGAGCGCATAGGGCGGGACCGCCCCGGCAAGCGCCATGGCGTCCACCTCGCCGGTACTGGCTGCCAGCGCCGCAGCAGGGCTTTCCGCGCCGAACAGGCGGCGGCCGAATTCAGCTGTGGCGGCGGGGGTGGCGATGCGAGTGCGCCAGGCGATCACCTCTCCGCCCCCACCTTCCGAACTGGGCCCATCCGCCGCCTCACGGGTCCGCGCCCAGAGCACGGCGGCGGCGGGCGGGCGCGGCTTGCCGGAAAGCATTTCCTGCCAGCGCGACCAGATCAGCTGGACCGGCTTGCCCACCTCGCGCGCGATCAGCGCGGCCTCGACGGCATGGGGCGTTTCCAGCCGGGCATCAAACGAGCCGCCCGCCGGCATCGGATAAAGCACCACGTCGCGCGGCCTCACGCCCAGCGCCTTGGCCACGGCGCGGCGGCTCGTTTCCGGCGACTGCGTCGCCAGCCACAGTTCCACCCGGTTGCCCTGGACCCGGGCGGTGCAGCTCGCCGTCTCAAGTGTGGCGTGGAGCGCGGGGGCGATATCGTAGCGGGCGACGAGGCTTGGCGCTCCGTCGCCCATCGCGCCGTCCGGATCACCGAGGGTGACGATCCGCTCCGTCCGCGCCTGCTTCACCGCCTTGTCGAGCGCGGCCTCGATCCGCGTGCCGTCGACCGGGCGCCGCACCTTGAACTCGGGCGCGATTCGCGCCAGCGCCTGGTCCGCAGCCCACCAGGTCGGGGCCACGGCGGCGAGCCAATCGGGCCCTTTCACCAGCCGCACGCCGAGTGCCTTGGCTTCATCGACGCTACCCAGTTCCACCGCTTCGCCGATCGGGCCGTGGCGGATCGCGGCAAAGACCATGCCCGGCACCCGGACGTCTCCGGCGAAGCGCGCCGCGCCTTCGACCAGTTCGGGTACGCCGAGCCGGGGAAAGGCGACGGACTTGGCGCCCGCCGGTTCCGCCGGGGCCGGACCGAGCGCAGGCGCGCCCGGCAGGTCATGGCCGGAGGCGTCCTCCGCCAATTCGCCGAAGCCCAGTCGCTTGTCGCCATGGCTGATGAAACCGTTGGCGGCCTTGCACTCGCTCCAGTCGACATCCCAGCGCCCAGCCGCCGCGCGGCACAGCAGTTCGCGCGCGCCGGCCGCCGCGCGCCGGGCTGGCTCCTCGAAGGCAGCGAGCGACGTGCCCTGCGCCGTCGCCATGAAGCGGTTGGTCTCTGCCCAGCCGTGCGCGAGACGGCTGTCCTCCCCCGCCGCAATGCTCGCCGCCCAGGGCATCCACAGAGACGCCCAGTCTGCCGCCAGCGGGCCGTTGGCGTAGGCCCCGCTGATCGGCGCGGGCACGGCGGCGACCTTGCGCCAGTCCGCCCCCAGTTCCATCGCGACGACCTGCGGAATCAGGGTGCTTACCCCCTGCCCCATCTCCAGCTGCGGCACGACCACGGTGACGATCCCGGTCTTCGCCACGGTCAGCCACAGGCCGAACGGAAACTCGCCTTCCTTGAGCGGCAGCTCGAACGGAAAGCGCCGCGGCGTCAGCGCCCAGGCGACGAGCAGACCTCCGCCCGCAGCGCCGCCGATGAGCAATCCGCGCCGGGTTACCTTCATCTCAGCCCAGCTGCTCCAGCCACTTGGCCAGCTTCTGCGCCACGGCCTGGAAGGCCTTGCCCTGGGGGGTATCGCCGGCAGCAGGCGGCCGCCCGGCATCGCTTGCCTGCCGGATCGAGAGATCGAGCGGGATGTGGCCGAGGAAGGGCACGCCCTCGCTCAGCGCCACGGCCTCGGCCCCGCCGTGACCGAAAGGATCGCTCTCCTCGCCGCAATGGGGGCAGACATAGCCCGACATGTTCTCGACCATGCCGATCAGCGGCACCTTGGCCTGCTCGAAGAAGTTCATCGCCCGGGTCGCGTCGATGAGGGCCAGGTCCTGCGGGGTGGAGACGATCACCGCGCCGTCGGGCTTATGCTTCTGAACCATGGTCAGCTGGACGTCGCCGGTGCCGGGGGGCAAGTCGATGACGATGACGTCGGTATTGTCCCAGTGCGCGTCCATCAGCTGTCCCAGCGCCCCGCCGGCCATCGGCCCGCGCCATGCGACCGCGCGGCCCGGCTCCACCAGGTTGCCGATCGAAAGCACGCGCACGCCAAACTGCGTATCGAGCGGCACCAGCTTCTCGTCATGGGCGGTGGGCTTGCGGCCTTCCACGGCCAGCAGGCGCGGCTGGGAGGGGCCGTAGATATCGGCGTCAACCAGCCCGACCTTCAGCCCCAGCCGCGCCAGGGCGACCGCGAGGTTGGCCGAAAGGGTGGACTTGCCCACGCCGCCCTTGCCCGAGCCGACCGCAATGATTCGCGGGCCGGAGCGCTTCTCCGGCGAGCGGTCGGCCGTCATCGCAACGCGCACTTCCTTGACGCCCTCGGCGCCCCGCAGCGCGCCCTTGGCGGCAATCTCCAGCTTGTCGCGGCCGAGCTGGTCCAGCCCGCTGACGTCGGCGACTACGGTCACCACGCCCTGCTTCTCCAGCACGGTCGAGACCCGCGCCTTGACGTCATCCGGCAGCAGGATTTTCAGGGCTTCGGTATCAACACTCATGTCCGGTCCAGGCACTCTGTCAGCTATTCAATCGTTTCCGGCCCGCCCTCGTCGGACCGTTCCACACAGGTTCGTCACTGCGAAGCGAAGCGGCGAAGAAATCCGGAGTGGCGCGCATAACCGGCCTGGATTGCTTCGCTACGCTCGCAATGACGATGCCGAGGTGGCGCGTTGGAGCCCCTAGCAAGAATAATGCGCCAGGGGGCACTGTTTTTGTGCGCGCGCCGTTCCTATAACGGCGACCATGAGAACAATTGGCGATGCGATCGCGCGCGGCTGGCTGGCCGTAACCGGGGGGAACGGCGGGGCCGACGGCGAGAAGCCGGAGGGCCGCAAGTCCGCGCCGAGTCCCTGGGGCTCCGGCGGAGAAATGCCTGACGATACCCCGGTCGAGGCTGACCGGCCCGCTCCCCCTTCCGGCGAAACCGGCGACAAGCCCCGCGCCCCAGGCCCACGCAACCCGTGGCTACCCGGCGGCTCGGCCCCCGGCCGCCCCGGCAGTGGAGACGCCCCACGCCGCACTCCCGGGCTCGACGATCTGTTCCGTACCCGTCCCGGTGGCGGCGGAGGCTTTGGCGGGGGCAAGTTCCCCGGCCTGCCCCAGCGCCCCGACGGGCGTTCGTGGCTGCCGCTGATCGTGGCCGGCGTGGCCGCGGTCTGGCTGTTGTCCACCACCACCCACATGCTCGGCCCCAAGGAACAGGGCATCGTCACCACGCTGGGCAAGTATTCGCGCACGATCCAGCCCGGCGTCTCGTGGACCTTGCCCTGGCCGATCGAGAACGTGCGCGTGGAAGACGTCACCTCGATCAAGCGCGACACGATCCCGGAAGGCGAGGCCGAGAAGCTGATGCTGACGAGCGACCAGAACCTGGTCGACATTTCCTATCTCGTCCGCTGGAACATCAAGGACCTCAAGCTCTACGCCTTCCAGCTGGCCGATCCCGACGCCACCGTGAAGGAAGTGGCCGAGGCTGCGATGCGCGCCTCGATCGCCGAAGTGCCGCTGAACGCGGCCATGGGCGGCACCGGCCGCGGTGATATCGAGCAGGCGGTGCGCACGCGCATGCAGGCGGTGCTCGATGCATACCGCTCGGGCATCCTGATCCAGGGCGTGGAGATCAAGAAGGCTGATCCGCCGGCCAAGGTGGTCGACGCCTTCCAGAAGGTCACCGCCGCCCAGCAGGACGCCCAGCGCGAGATGTCCAACGCCCAGGCCTGGGCCCAGCAAATCACCCAGCGCGCCCAGGGCGACGCCACCTCCTTCGACAAGGTCTACGAGCAGTACAAGCTCGCCCCAGAGGTTACCCGCCGCCGCATGTACTACGAAACGATGGAACGCGTCCTTGCCGGCAACGACAAGGTGATCGTCGCCGCGCCCGGCGTGACCTCCTACCTCCCGCTGCCCGAGCTCAAGCGACGGGCGCAAGCGGCCGAAGGGAGTAACCAGTAATGGCGCTCGCCTCGATTTGGCAGGACAACAGGCCCGCGCTGGTCGCCGTCGGCGTTGCCCTAGTCGCCCTGTTCTCCTGCGCCACCATCGTTCCCGAAACCGAACAGGCCGTGGTCGTCCGCGTCGGTGAGCCGGTCCGCGTGATCAACCGCTTCCGCCCCGGAGCCGATTTCGGGTCGACCGGCGCGGGCCTCATCTTCCGCGTGCCGGTCATCGAGCGGCTGGTGCGGATCGACAAGCGCGTACTCTCGGTCGACATGGACCGCCAGCAGGTCCTCTCGACCGATCAGCAGCGGATCGAGGTCGACGCCTATGCCCGCTTCCGGGTGATCGACCCGGTGCGCATGGTCCGCTCCGCCGGGACGACCGAAAGGGTGAGCGAACAGCTCCAGCCGATCCTCTCCTCGGTCCTGCGCCAGGAGCTCGGCAAGCGCACCCTCCAGTCGCTGCTCACCGCCGAGCGGGGCCAGGCCATGGCAAATATCCGCAAGGGGCTCGATCGCGAGGCGCGCGAATATGGCGCCCAGGTTATCGATGTGCGAATCAAGCGCGCCGACCTGCCCGATGGCACCCCCCTGGAATCGGCCTTTGCTCGCATGGCTGCCGCGCGCGAGCAGGAAGCCGCCACGATCGCCGCGCAGGGCCAGAAGAACGCCCAGATCGTCCGGGCGACCGCCGAGGCCAATGCCGCCAAGGTCTATGCCGATGCCTTCGGCAAAGACCCTGCCTTCTATGATTTCTACCGAGCCATGCAGAGCTACGACACGACCTTCTCCAATCCCAAGAACGCCGGCTCCAGCTCGATCTTGCTTTCGCCGGACAGCGATTACCTGAAGCAGTTCAAAGGAAAGGTTGGCAATTGAAATTTGTCGGGTGCGGAACGGCCCTCCGGCCGTTCCTTGGCGGGTGCCAACGGCGCACCTACAACCAGGCTATTCAATGTGGGTTAAGCCGAAGGTGCTTGTATCGGCGCTGATAATCGACCCGGTGCGCAGCCACGCGCACCCAGGCAAAGGAATAAAGAGGACGTGAAGCCCGTGCGTTACGCTTATGGAATCACTTCGGCGCTGCTGCTCGGCGGCGCGGCCCTCTCCCTCGCCACCGGACTTCCAGCCGGGGCGCAGGTGGCGCAAAACGATGCGCAGCAGATCCAGCAGGTCGTTCCCCGCGCGGGCGCTCCGGCCAGCTTCGCCGATCTCACCGCCCAGCTCCAGCCGGCCGTGGTCAACATCTCCACCCGCCAGCGGGTGCGCGTGGCCCAGCAGGCCAATCCCTTCGCCGGCACGCCCTTTGCCGACCTGTTCGGCGGAGGCCAGGGCCAGCAGGGCGGAACCCCCCAGACGCGCGAGGCCCAATCGCTGGGTTCCGGCTTCATCATTTCGGCCGACGGCTACGTGGTCACCAACAATCACGTGATTACCGCCGACGGCCAGGGCGAGGTCGAATCGATCACCGTCAAGACCAACGACGGCACCGAATACCCGGCCAAGCTGGTTGGCCGCGATGCCGCCTCGGACCTTGCCGTGCTGAAGATCACCGCCCCCAGGCCCATGCCCTTCGTGAAATTCGGGGACAGCCGCAACGTCCGCGTGGGTGACTGGGTGATCGCGATCGGCCAGCCGTTCGGCCTTGGCGGCACGGTTACCGCCGGGATCATCTCGGCGGTCTATCGCGCCACGGGCTCGGGCTCGGCCTATGACCGGTATCTGCAGACCGACGCCGCTATCAACCGCGGCAATTCCGGCGGCCCGATGTTCGACATGCGCGGCCAGGTGATCGGCATCAACAACGCGATCTTCTCGCCCACCGGGGGCTCGGTCGGTATCGGCTTCGCCATTCCGGCCGAAACTGCCGCGCCGATCGTGGAAAAGCTCAAGGCCGGCCAGGCGATCGAGCGCGGCTACCTCGGCGTGCGCATCCAGCAGCTCAACGAAGACCTCGCCGACAGCCTCGGCATCCCACACAATCGCGGCGAATTCGTCCAGGCGGTGGAGCCCACTGGCGCCGGGGCGCGGGCAGGCCTGCAGCCTGGCGACGTGGTGCTCAAAGTGGACGGCAAGGAGGTCTCCCCAGACCAGACCCTCTCGTTCATCGTCGCCAACACTCCTCCGGGCAAGCGCATCCCGATCGAACTGGTCCGCAACGGCCAACGCCTGACGGTCAATGCGGTCGTCGCCCGTCGCCCGACCGAGGAGCAGCTGGCGCAGGACCAGTCATTCGGCCAGGGCGATCAGGATACCGACAATGGCTACAACCAGGCCCCGCAGAAGCAGGGCAAGGGCGTGGTCGAACAGGCGCTCGGCTTCTCCGCCATCCCGCTCACCGCCTCGATCGCAAACCAGCTCGGCGCGGCGCCGGGCACCCAGGGGGTGGTCGTCACCGCGGTCGATGCCTCGTCCGACGCCGGCCAGAAGGGCCTGCAGCGCGGCGATATCATCCTGTCGGCTAACTACCAGCCGGTCACCACGGTTGCCCAGTTCGAGGCCGTGGTGCGGGCCGCCAAGGGCCAGAACCGCCCGGCCGTGCTCCTGCGCGTCCAGCGGCGGGGCCAGCCGGCGACCTACGTGCCGATCCGCCTGCGCTGAGCGCGGCGGCCCGGCAGCCAGGTCGAGCCGGAGGAGGTGGGCCGGCGCGTGCTTGCCTCGCCGCCTGCCTTCGTGCACAATCCCGCAGACGAACTCGCCGCGATAACCAAACCCCTCGCGCGAAACGATAATTTGTGGAGAGTGCGATGTTCGACCTAATCATAAGCGGCGGCACACTGGTGGATGGCACCGGCGCCCCAGGCCGTAAGGCTGACGTGGCGGTCAACGGGGATCGCATCGCCGCGGTCGGCGATCTCACCGGTGCGACCGCGCGCGAAACGATCGATGCGACCGGCCTCACCGTGACCCCCGGCCTGGTCGACATCCACACCCATTTCGATGGCCAGGTCTCGTGGGACGGCGATCTCGCCCCGTCGTGCTTCCACGGGGTCACTTCGGTGGTCATGGGCAACTGCGGGGTCGGCTTCGCACCCGCCCGGCCCGACAAGCACGACTGGCTGATTGAACTGCTCGAAGGGGTGGAGGACATCCCCGGCACGGCGCTTGCGGAAGGGCTGACCTGGGACTGGGAGACCTTCACCGAATACATGGATGCCCTGGGCCGCCGGGAATTCACGCTCGACGTGGGCGCGCAGGTGCCCCACGCGGCGCTGCGGGCCTATGTCATGGGTGAACGCGGGGCCGATGCCTCGATCGAGCCGACCGATGCCGAACTCGCCGAGATGGCCCGCCTCACCGCCGAGGCGGTAGAAGCCGGAGCGCTGGGCTTCTCGACCTCGCGCTCGGTCTACCACAAGACCCTGTCGGGCGAGCAGATCGGCACCCTCCACGCCACCGATCGCGAGTTGCTCGCGATAGCCAAGGCCATGGGCGAAACGGGCCGCGGCGTGCTGCAATGGCTGAGCGACGTCTATTTTTCGGCCGATCGGGCCTATGCCGAGCACGAGATCGCCCTCGTCCGCCAGATGGCCGAGGTTTCGGGACGGCCGGTCTCGATCTCGGTCCAGCAGCCGGTCACCAATCCCGAACAGTGGCGCTGGATCTTCCGGGAGATTGCGGCGATGCGCGCCGATGGGCTCGACGTATCGGCGCAGATCGCGGTCCGCGCGGTCGGCTCGATCTACGGGCTCAACGCCACCCGCACGCCGTTCAGCCATACCCCCAGCTATGCGGCAATCGCGCACCTGCCGCTGGCCGAGCGCGTGGCGCAGATGCGCGACCCGGCGGTGCGGGCGCGGATTCTGGCCGAACACTCGGGCGACCATGATCACAAGATGGGCGCGATCAACATCTCGGGCTTCAACCAGATGTTCCGCATGGCCGATCTCGTTGACTATGAGCCCTCGCGCGATGTCTCCCTCGCCGCCGAGGCGGAGCGACTGGGCCGCGACCCGGTGGAATATTGCTACGACGTCCTGCTCGAGGACGACGGGCACATGCTGCTCTACATCCCGATCCTCAACTACCTGACCGGCGATCTCAGCGTGGTCCATGAGATGATGGAGTACGACTTCGTCCTGTTCGGCCTGTCCGACGCTGGCGCTCATGTCGGCTTCATCTGCGATGCGAGCTTCCCGACCCATGCCCTCGCCTTCTGGCCGCGCGGCTCGCGCGCGGGCCTGTCGCGCTCGTTCGAGGACATGGTCCACGGCTATTCGCAGCGTTCGGCCCGCCATGTGGGCTGGCATGACCGCGGGGTGGTCGCCCCCGGCTATGTCGCCGATCTCAACATCATCGACCGCGATCAGCTGGCGCTGTACCGGCCCCACCTCGTCCACGACCTACCGGCCGGCGGCAAGCGCCTGATGCAGAAGGCGCGCGGAATCCGGACGACAATCAAGTCGGGCTCGGTGATCGTGCGCGACGGCGAGCTGACCGGCGCGCGTCCCGGCCACCTGATCCGGGGCGAACGCGAACCTGAGCTCGCACCGCTCATGCCAGCGTGAGGTATATCTCCGCCTCGACCATCCAATCCGCGCCCAGCCGGCGCCACTTGGCGGCATAGGTCCCGCTGGCGAGCACCGCGCCGGACAGGGTCGCCCCCTTCCAGCGGCCATGTTCCATGGCGAGCGGGGCAACGGGCGATACCTCCACCCGCTCCGGCAGGCGCGTGTAGACGGTCCGGTCCGCCGCCGCGAATTCGCGCTTCCACGCCAGAACCTGGGCCTTGCGTCCGCTGATCAGCGCACTGTCCGTCCCCGCCACCAGCACCGCGTTCGGGGCCAGCAGCGGCCCGATGGCGGCAAGGTCGGCGGCGGCAAGGGCCTGGTTAAAGGCGGCGCGCCGCATCCGGATCGCAAGTTCGGGCGAATCCATCAGTCGTGCTTCCCTGCGCGGAACGCCGCATAGCTGTCGAGCACCTTGCGCATCTGGGCGATGGCCTTCTCGCGGGCGGCGTCATCGCGGATCGCTTCGAGCCGGTGCTTGAGGCTGGTGGCCAGGTCTGCATAGGCGTTCTGCCAGTCGCGGCCCCTGGCGGCATGCGCGAGTTCCGGCGGGCCGGTCCGCAGCCGCTTGGCCGGGGTGCCGGCGCAAAGCTCCCACACCTCGCCCATCTCCGGCACGCGGACCACCGGCGCATCGGGCCCCTTGCCCACCAGCGCCGCCAGCGTGTCCACCGCCCCGCTCTCGCCATGGTCGAGCAGGACCGAGCCGGCAATCGGCCCGCGCGCCGCGATCCATGTGACCAGTTCCGACTGGTCGGCATGGGCGGAATAGGAATCGATCCGTTCGATCGCCGCGCGGACCAGCACGTCGCGCCCGGAGATCCGCACCCGCTCCGCCCCGTCAAGGATCACCCGGCCGAGCGAGCCCTGGGCCTGGAAGCCCACGAACAGCACGGTCGAATCCCGCCGGGCTAGATTGTGGAACAGGTGATGCCGGATGCGCCCGGCCTCGCACATGCCCGAGGCGGCGATGATGATCGCGCCCGAGATGGTGTTCAGCCGCATCGATTCGGCCACGTCGTTGACATAGTGAATCGCCGGCGAGTTGAACGGATCGATGCCGTCGGTGTCCTGGAGGTCATGCAGATGGCGCGCGAAGACGTCGGTTGCATGGTTGGCCAGCGGACTGTCGACGAATACCATGGCATTGCCGATCTTCGCGCCACGCGAGAGCAAGGCGATGTCCAGCAGCAGTTCCTGCGTGCGCTCCAGCGCGAAGGCCGGGATGACGAGGTTGCCGCCCTTGGCCCGCGCCGCATTGATGATCGCCGCCAGCGCCTTGCGCCGTTCAGGGATCGTCTGACGCACCCGTACCCGGTCGCCATAGGTGCTTTCGCAGATTACGTGATCGAAGCAGCAGGGCCCCTCGGGATCGGGATGGAAGGCCTTGTTCTCCGGGCCGATGTCGCCCGAGCACATCACCCTGACCCCGCCCGCCTCGAGCTCGACCGAGACCGCGCCGAGGATATGCCCCGCATTCCAGAACCGCGCGCGGAAGCCTGGGGCGGGTTCGAACCATTCGCCCAGCGGGACGGGCTTGGTCGCCCGCCATGCCGTCAGCGCCTCTTCCTCGGTATAGATCGGCCCGCCCATGACCTCGCGCCGCCGGTCTCGCCGACGCGCCGCGCGCTCGGCCTCGGCCTCCTGGATGCGGCCGGAATCGGCCAGCATGAATTCGAGCAGGTCAGAGGTCTCGGCGGTACAGAAGATGTCCCCGCCGTAGCCGTCCTTGACCAGCCTGGGGAGAAGCCCGGAATGGTCGATATGGGCGTGGGTCAGGACCACCCCCGCGATCTCCTCAGCCCGCTCGATCCCGTTGCCCCGGTTCAGCGCCTCTAATGTGCGCGAGCCCTGGAACATCCCGCAGTCGACCAGCAGCCGCGTACCGTCGAGCGCGAACTCGAGGCAGGAACCGGTGACCGTGCGGCCCGCGCCGTGGAGTGTGAGTGTCAGTGGCATTGGCGATCCTCCCCGGAACTTCTAGCCTGATGGTTCCGGGGAAGGAATTGACCTGCCGCAGTTTTATGGGCTGGCTTTGTGCTGTGTCCCGTCCACAGGCTCAGGACGAGCGGATCTTGGAAAAGATCAGGCCCGCTCGTCGAAGCACGCTGCCGCCGCGCATCAGTACCCCTGCCCGCCACCACCACGCGGCGGGACCTGCCGCCCCGTGGCGCGGTCGAGGAAGCCGTCGTCGGCCGCCGGCGGCTGGCCATCCTCCGCGGGCGGCTGGCCGTTGTCCTCCGGCCGTCCCGGCATGTCGTTGGTCCCGCCGTCCTGCTGACGGTTCGGGTCGATCAGGTTGCCCTTCTCGTCGACGTAATAATAGTCCTCGGGACTGCCGCCCAAGTTGGCTTCGTCATCGGGCTCCAAGGTGTACTCGGGCAGCTTGAGCTCGGTGTCGAACTGCTCGACCGGGCGCCGTGCCGTCGCCACGCGCATGTACTGGGCAAAAGCGCGCGCCGGGGCCGTGCCGCCCATCAGGCCGGGCACGGGCCTGGCATCGTCGCGGCCCATCCACACGCCGGTGGTGATCCCGCTGGAGAAGCCGATGAACCAGCCGTCCTTGTTGGAGCTGGTGGTCCCGGTCTTGCCCGCCACCGGCCGACCGATCTGCGCCGCGCGACCGGTGCCGATGTTGACCGCAGTCTGCAGCAGGTCGGTGATCCCCGCCGCCACGTAGTCCGCCACCAGTTGCTGAGCGCCGACGGGCTTGTGCTCGTAGAGCACCTGGCCGTCGGTCGTCGTTACCTTGGAGATACCGTAAGGTTCGATCGATGTGCCGTGGGCCGAAACCGCGGCAAAGGCGCGGGTCATATCGATCAGGCGCACGTCGGAGGTGCCCAGCACCATCGAGGGCATGGTGTTGATCGGAGTAGTGATCCCGAATCGTCGGGCCATTCCGGCGACCGTGCCGAAGCCGACTTCATTGCCTAGTTGCGCGGCGACGGTGTTCTTCGAATAGGCGAAGGCCGTGCGCACGTCGATCTTACCGGCGAAATTGCGGGCATCATTATGCGGCGACCAGCCCTGGATCGTCACCGGCTCGTCGACCACCGTGTCATCCGGCTTGTAGCCCGCTTCCAGCGCGGCAAGGTAGACGAACAGCTTCCACGCGGATCCCGGCTGGCGCACCGCGTTGGTCGCGCGGTTGTAGTTGGAGGTGACGTAGTCCGTCCCGCCGACCATGGCGAGGATCGCCCCGTCCCGGTCAACCGAGACCAGCGCGCCCTGCGCCCCGCCCGGGGCGTTCCTGGCGATGGCGTCGGTCGCCACGCGCTGGGCGGCCGGATCGAGCGTCGTCCAGACCTCGATCGGCTGGTTGTTCTCGGGCACCAGCAGGTCAAGCTGCGGCAGGGCCCAGTCGGTGAAATAGCGGACCGAGTTCTGTCCGGCCTCCTGCGCGAAGGCGACCTCGGCGAAATCCACCCCCGCCGCTTCGCCGGTGGACACGGCACCGGCGTCCTGCATAGTCGCCAGAACCACCTTGGCGCGCTCCACTGCGGCGACCTTGTCGGCCGTGGGCGAATAGCGCGAGGGCGCCTTGACGAGGCCGGCGATGATCGTCGCTTCGGGCAGGGTCAGCCGGGTGCCGGGATGGCCGAAGAATTTCCGGCTGGCACTGTCGATCCCGTAGGCGCCGCCGCCGAAGTAAACCTTGTTGAGATAGAGTTCGAGGATCTGCTGCTTGGAGAACTTCGTCTCCAGCGCGAGCGAGAGGATCGCCTCGCGGATCTTGCGGGTGAAGGTGCGGTTGTTGTTGAGGAACACGTTGCGGGCCAGCTGCTGGGTGATGGTCGAGCCGCCCTGCCGCCACTTGCCGCTTTCCACGCGCACGAACAGCGAGCGTGCGATGCCCACCGGGTCCACCCCGAAGTGATCATAGAACCGCCGGTCCTCGACCGAGATCATCGCATCCTTCATCACCGCGGGGATCTGGTCGACCGGGATCCACTTGCCGTAGCTCGGGCCCATCGTCACCAGTTCCGACCCATCGCGCGCGCGCACGACGATCATCTGCCCCTGGGCTTGCGACTTGAGCGCCTGGTAACCCGGCAGCGAGGAGGCGGCGACCATCACTGCTGCTCCGATGGCCAGCAGCAGCGCCAGCCCCAGCGCCACGCCCCAGATCACCAGCTTGCGGAAGAACCGGGAAATCCACCCGGGCTTCTTGCCACCACCCCCGGTGCCACCGCTCTTGCGCGGCGGCGGCGGTGGGGCCGGGGGCTGCTCGGACAGGCTGCGCCGGATGGCGGAACGGGCCATGTAGTTTGCTTGATCCCTCAGCGGGCACCGGAACGGCCCGCGCCTCTTGCGGCCCATGCCTAGCCGAACCGGAACGCAGCGTTAACAACGAAGTTCGCAGCGGCGCACACGTCCCAGCCTTCTTCGGCCGAGCTTGGCGCCCCTCACCCCTTCGGCTTGAAGTCCAGCGCCGCGCTGTTGATGCAGTAGCGCAGACCGGTCGGCGTGGGACCATCCGGGAAAACGTGCCCCAGATGCCCCTCACAGGCCGAGCAGCGCACTTCGGTACGGACCATGCCGTGCGAGCGGTCGACATGCTCGTCGATCGCCGCGTCCCTCGCGGGAGCGGTGTAGCTCGGCCAGCCGCAGCCCGAATCGAACTTGGCCTCCGAGGCGAACAGCTCGGCCCCGCATCCGGCGCAGTAATAGGTGCCGGCGTCCTTGTTGTACTCGTACTTGCCGGTAAAGGCCCGCTCGGTCCCCGCCTCGCGCAGGATGTGATACTGCTCGGGCGTCAACCGCTCGCGCCATTGCTCGTCGGTCAGGTTCAGCTTCTCGGTCATCGGCAGGTCTCCGCCAGCAAACTCCTCGGGATAGCCCATATGGGGTTAACCCAACGGCTCGACAATCAGCACCGTACCGTCGTGCGCGGCGATCCTGGCCCGAGCGCCAACCGGCATGTCGGGGCCACGGGCGAGCCATTCGCCATCGCCCTGCCGCACCCGGCCTTGCCCGGCGACGATCGCTTCGGTCACCATCACCATTTCGCCCACCAGCCGGCCGCCGCGATCGTTGAGCAGCGGGTCGGCCGAAGACGCCTGCTGTCCGGAGAGCCACCGGCGCGCGGCAAGCACCGTAACCAGCGCCACCACGGCAAAGATTACAACCTGCAAGGGAAAACCGATCGGCACGGTCCAGACGATCACACCGGTCAGCAATGCCGCCGCGGCCAGCCAAATGAGGAAGAAGCCGGGCGCGGCGATCTCGGCCGCACCCAGCGCGAGGCCCAGCGCGAACCAGCCCCAGTGCGGATCGAACCCGCTCATCCCGCTAGACCCTTCCGCCCGCCGGCGGCACGGTCGGGCGCGGTACCGGGGCACCCTTGCCGCCCGGCCCCAGCGCCTCGCGCACCAGTTCGCCCACGCCGCCCAGCGTGCCGATCAGCTGCGTCGCCTCGACCGGGAACAAGATGGTCTTAGCATTGGGTGACTGCGCGAACTGCGCGACCGCCTCGGTATATTTCTGCGCGATGAAGTAGTTGAGCGCCTGAGTGCCGGAGGTGGCAATGGCATCGGAAACGACGCGCGTCGCCTCGGCCTCGGCCTGGGCGGAACGCTCGCGCGCCTCGGCGTCGCGGAAGGCGGCTTCCTTGCGCCCTTCGGCGGAAAGGATCGCCCCCTGCTTCTCGCCCTCTGCGCGCAGGATCTCGGCGGCGCGGAGGCCCTCAGCCTCAAGAATCTGGGCCCGTTTCTCGCGCTCGGCCTTCATCTGGCGGGCCATGGCATTGGAAATGTCGGCTGGCGGGCGGATGTCCTTGATCTCGACGCGGGTGATCTTCACCCCCCACGGCGAGGTCGCATGGTCCACCACCGACAGCAGCCGCGCGTTGATCTCGTCGCGCTTCGACAAGGTCTCGTCGAGGTCCATCGAGCCCATCACCGTGCGCAGATTGGTGGTGGTGAGCTGCATGATCGCTAAGTAGAGGTTCGAAACCTCGTAGGCTGCCTTGCCGGCATCGAGGACCTGAAAGAACACCACCGCGTCCACCCCGACCATGGCATTGTCGCGCGTGATGATCTCCTGCCCCGGGATGTCGAGCACCTGCTCCATCATGTTTACCTTGTGGCCGACCCGGTCGACGAAAGGTATGATCAAGTGCAACCCGGGAGTAGCCGCCAGGGTGAACCGGCCCAGCCGCTCGATCGTATAGACATAGCCCTGGCGCACGACCCGCACGCCCATCACCAGGTAGATGACCACCAGGCCAACCAGTGCCAGCAAGAATCCTTCCACATCCACCCCCAAAGACTCCAGGCGCGAAGCCTAGCGCCGACAAGCAAACGGGGAAAGCGAAACCGACAGGGGCCCGAAGGCTCGCCTAGAGCGCGGCGAATAGCGCGATCATCCGGCTCCAGGCGCGCTCCGCCTCGGCCTGGTCGTAAACCGGCGCGTCGGGCACGGTCCAGCCGTGGTCGGCGGCGTAGACCTTCACGTCGGCCTTGCGGCCCGCGGCTTGCGCAGCGGCCTGCAACGCATCCTTCTCACCCGGCGCCCGGGCATCATCGTTCCGGGCGATGGCGAAGAGGAAGGCGGCCTTCGTCTCGCCGAGCAGGCGGTGCGGACTGTCCGGCGCATCCGTCACCAATGCGGCCCCGTGGAGCGAGGCCGCCGCCCTCACCCGGTCTGGCGCGGCAACGGCGGTGCGCACCGCGAAGGGCCCGCCCATGCAATAGCCATTGCTGCCGATCCCCCGCTTCGCATCCACCGCCGCCTGCCTGTCCAGCCAGGCGACGAACGCCGCGGCGTCGCGCAGCGTCCCCGCCGGGCTGATCGCCGCGATCATCGGCTTGAGCTTCGCCTGGCCCTCTGGCGTGCGCCATTCGGAGATCGTCGCCATGATCGGCGCCCTGGCGCTGCGGTAGTACTGGTTCACCAGCAGGACCGCATAGCCAGCGGCCGCCAGCCTGCGGGCCATGACCATGTTGGCATCGCGGATGCCGGCGATGTCGGGCCACATCACGATGCCCGGGTGCTTGCCCTTGGCCGGGTGGAAGAACCATGCATCCGCGTTGCCGTCGTGCGTCGTCACAATAACCGCGCTTTCCCGGACGCCGCCGGACACGCCGGCAACGCCGGTGCCCTGGCAGGCCGCCAGCACGGCCGCCCCGCCAACCAGCCCGAACCGGCGCCGCGAGATCGCCGAGGCCGCAGCCAGTTCCTCGGGGGTGAGTTCATCGCACATCGGGTGTCTCCTGACGGCTCAACCGCGGAAGTTCAGTTCCAACAGCACGTTGTTGGGGTCGGTCACGAACAGCTGGCGGAAGCTGGCGCCGGCGAGGCCGGTCCGGTGCTCCACACCCAGCGCCGTGCAGCGCGCCACCATGCCGTCGTAGTCGGTGCAGTCGAGCGCCACGTGATCGATCGCGCCGGTGGCCGTGCCGGGGCTGCCATGCCGCTCCGGATCGAAGTGCTGGAGATGAATGATGTTCCGCCCCGCCGGATCGGCCAGCCAATGGGCCACGATGCCAGCGGGAAGCGACGAGGTGTCGCCATCCACCAGCCCCAGCAGGTCCTTGTAGAACCGCTTGGTCCCCGCAAGGTCCCTGGTGACGATGTTGACGTGGTCGAGGCCCGTGACCGGCATGTGTTTCCTCCGGCAGCTGCAAATCCGCCGGCAGGGAGACTGCCACTGCTACAGGCCAAGGTCCAGTGTCAGCGGCGGGAGAGTTCAGCCTCGCACTGGGTGAGCAGCTCGGCCACGATCTCGGCCACGGGCTCTTCCCTGGTCACCATGCCGACCGACTGGCCGGCCATCAGCGAGCCGTTCTCGACATCGCCGTCGATCACCGCGCGGCGCAGGGCGCCGGCCCAGAAATGCTCGATCTGGAGCTGAGCCTCGCCCATCTCGATCGTACCGGAATCGAGCAGCTGCGCCACTTCGCGCTGCTTGGCGGTGAATTCCTCGGTGCCATTGTTCTTGAGCGCACGGACCGGGATCACCGGCAGGCGCGGATCGACCTGGACGCTGGCGACCGCATCGCGGGCATTGGCGCGGAAGAAGGCCTTCTTGAACGCCGGGTGTGCGATGGATTCGCTGGCGCAGGCGAAACGCGTGCCGAGCTGGACGCCCGAAGCCCCCATCTCGAGATAGGCGGCGATCATCTCGCCCCGGCCGATCCCGCCGGCCACGAAGACAACGAAGTCCTCGGCCAGCGCCGGCAGGAATTCCTGAGCCAGAACCGAGGTCGCCACCGGGCCGATGTGGCCTCCGGCTTCCGAACCTTCGATCACCAGCGCATCGGCTCCGGAGCGCAGCAGCTTTTTGGCCAGGGCCAGGGTCGGCGCGAAGACCAGCACCTTCGCGCCGAAATCCTTGATCGCCTCGACCGAGCCCTTGGGCGGGATCCCGCCTGCCAGCACCACATGGCCGACCTTGTGCCCGGCGCAGACCGCGATGAGGTCGAACAGCTGGGGGTGCATGGTGATCAGGTTCACGCCGAACGGCTTGGCGGTGAGCTCCTTCGTGGCGGCGATCTCGCGGTCGAGAAGTTCGGGCGTCATCGCGCCGCAGGCGATTACGCCGAAGCCGCCGGCATTGCTGATCGCGGCAACGAGGTTGCGCTCCGACACCCAGCTCATCGCGCCGCACAGGATGGCGTGCTCGGTGCCCAGGAATGCGGCCCCGCGCGCCATCAGCGCCTTGGTCTTGTCGTACAAATGGACCCCCGATCGTTCCCGTCAGCCGCCGGGGAGACCCGCGCGGTCCCGGCGCTATATAAGCAGGAGGGCGGCGGATAAAGCCCCGTGCGCCAAATCGCCGGGGGCGATCACAGTAACGTGAAGGGCTTGTTTAGCCGATCACGCGTCACCAGCTAATACGAACTCATCGAGAGCACCGGCACGGATCGCCGGGCCTCGTGAGAGCCCGCACGCGCCGCACCGCCCCTTGCGGCCGCGGGTCGCACCGAGCCCCGTCCCCGCCTCTCCCGGGCGGGGGACGGGGCTCATAGCCGTATCAGGCGATGGGCGTGAACAGCCGCGCGACGAAGAACGTCAGCCCAACCGCGAAGACCAGGCCGGCCAGGCCCTGGGTAGCCGTGCGGGTCGATCGCTCGCGCGAGATCGGAGCCAAGATGAGAACGGCGATGCCTGCGAGCATCACAAGGATATAGGTCATCATTGCAGCTACTCGTCTCCGGTGGGGCCGCCCCTATGCACCGGCGCTGGTTACCTCTCGTAAAACATTCTTCCACAACAGAACTTTAACCATCGCCTTACGCAGGTGCCCGCAGGCTAGTCCTTCGAGACGCCTCCGCCTGCGGCCTCGGCTCCCCGGGACGAACGGAATGGGAAGTCCCTCCGAAAGCCGGGACAGGTAGAGCAGTTACACGATGATCTCCTGCTCCTCGCTCCGTTCGTCCTAAGGAGGGGGCGTAGCCGCAGGCAGAGGCGTCTGGAAGGACCGCGCACAGGCCTCTCAGAACAATCGCGTCAGCGAATAAAACAGCGCCCCTACCGCCGCGCTCGCAGGAATAGTGATGATCCACGCCACCACCACGCTCTGCGCCACACCCCAGCGCACCGCCGAGGCCCGCCGCGCGGTGCCTGCGCCGATCACCGCGCCGGTGATGGTGTGAGTGGTAGAGACCGGGATGCCCAGACTGGTGGCGGTGAACACCACGATCGAGCCGGCCAGCGAGGCGGAGAAGCCCTGGTGCTGGGAGAGCTTTGTGATTCGCGAGCCCATCGTCTCGATGATCTTCCAGCCGCCCGAGAGCGTCCCCAGCCCCATGGCGATGTAGCACGAGATCGCAACCCAGTGCGGCACGTGGAACTCGCCCTTCAGGTATCCGGTGGAATAGAGCAGCACGGTGATCACACCCATGGTCTTCTGCGCGTCGTTGAGGCCGTGGCTGAGCGAATAGGCGGCGCTGGAGACGAGATGGAGCACCCGGGTGGTCCGTTCCGCCCGCCGCGCTGTCCACCTGTGCAGCATCCATGAGCTCATCAGCATGACCAGCAAGGCCAGCCAGAACCCGATCAGCGGCGAGGCGATAATGGCGACGAGGGTCTTCGAAAGGCCGCCCCACTGCACGCCCTCGAACCCGGCATGGGCCACCCCTGCCCCGATGATGCCGCCGACCAGCGCATGGCTGGAGCTGGAGGGAATGCCCTTGAGCCAGGTCACCACGTTCCAGAACATGGCGCCGACCAGCGCGCCGAAAACCACGCCGGGCGTCACCAGGTCCTTGTCGATCAGGCCCTTGCCGATGGTGTCGGCCACGGCATGAAGGCTCGGAAAGGCCAGCGTCAGGAAATAGGCGGAGAAGTTGAAGAAGGCGGCGAAAACGACGGCCTTGACCGGCGAGAGCAGCCGGGTCGCCACCACCGTTGCGATGGCGTTGGCCGCGTCGTGCAGGCCGTTGAGGAAGTCGAAGGCGAGCGCGACGAGAATCAGCGCCACCAGCAGCGGAAAGGCCAGCTCATGCATGGTCCGTTTCTCCGGTGCAGCTCAGGCGTGGTCGATCACGATGCCGTCGATCTGGTCGGCAACATCCTCGAAGGCGTCGACGATCCGCTCGAGGTGCTTGTAGATCTCACGCTCGGTGACGAATCGCAGGGTATTGCTGACGCCGTGATCCTTGAGCGCCTGCTTGAGACCCTCGGCGTGGACCGCATCGGCGTGGCCTTCCATGCGGACCAGCCGCTCGGTCAGTTCGTGCAGGCGCTTGGCGTTCCGCGGCACGTCGCGTAGCAGCGGCATGGCCTCGGCGGTGAGCCGCGCGGAGTCGAGCGCGATCGCCGCCATGTCGCGCATCTGCGGCGCGAATTCAGTCACCTCGTAAAGCTTGATCGCCTCGACCGTGGCCTGCATCTCGTCGACCGTATCGTCGAGCGAGCCGATCAGCGCCGTGATGGCGCCGCGATCAAACGGGGTGAGGAATGTGCGGCGCACCTCGTGAAGCATCTCGCGCGTGATCTCGTCGGCGTCGTGTTCGCGCTCGATCACCTCGCGGATATGCTCGTGGGCCGCCGGCCCGCCCTCGAGCGCGCGGACCGTCGCTTCCGCCGCGGCGAGCACGGTGGCGGCGTGCGACTCGAACAAGCGGAAGAAGTCTGCGCTGTGCGGAAGCAGGCGCTGGAACCAGGCAAACATCGAGAATACCCCTGAAGTCGTGGTGGCGACGGCATCGAGGAAGCCGGTGCGCCGGGCAGCAAAGCGGAATTCGGCAGGTGCGAAGGAGCGGATCAATTCGCATAGGTCGGGCTCATCGACCGCCTCGGCAGCCTCGGCCAGGGTGAACCAGCGGCGCTCGCGCTCGTGCTGTTCCTCCCAGGCTTCGAGCTCTCGGGTCAGCGCCAGCGGGAACACGTCGACATCGGCCATCAACGAGGCGCCCGAGCGCACCCGCTTGCGGAAGCGGTAGGAGCCGAGCGGTACCGGACAGACCGCGCCGAGCACACCGGCCTCTTCTTCCGCCTCGAGCGCGGCGGCGACATGCGGCGCAGTGCGCGCGCCAACATTGCCCTTGGGCAGGACCCACCGCCCTGTCCCCCGCGAGGTGACGAGCATCACCTTGAGGACCTGGTCGGACCCGGTCCCTTCGGTGCGATAAGGCAAGGCGGCTACCTGGCGAATCGGCTTTGCGTCCCCGTTGGGCGGAACCGGAACGGCCCCCTGCCCTCCGTCGGTGTCACGCCGGTGTCATAAAGCTGACATTTCGGCAAGCGGGAGCGGCGCGTTGTGAACCGGTTTGCGCGGCACGCGTCGTCCCGGGCTTGACCCGGGACCGCTGGCGGACCTTCAGGCGGGGCCTTGCCGGGGAGCTTACGGCTTCGCGCCGGCCAGCAGTCCCGGGCGAGCCCGGGACGACGGCTCTTGGCTGGCCTTACTCGGCGTCGAGCCCGTAGGCCGTGTGCAGTACGCGCACCGCCAGTTCGACCTCGTCGGCATCGATCAGCACCGAGACCTTGATTTCGCTGGTCGAGATCGCCTGGATGTTGATCTGGCGCTCGGCCAGGGCCTTGAACATCGTCGCCGCGACGCCGGCATGGCTGCGCATGCCCACGCCCACGACCGAGATCTTGGCGACCTTGTCGTCGCTGATCATACGGTAGTAGCCGATCGCCTCCTTGCGCTCCTCTAGCAGGGTCTGCGCGCGCAGCAGGTCTGCCGCCGGAACCGTGAAGGTCACGTCGGTCTCGCCCTTGTCCTTGGCGATGTTCTGGATGATCATGTCGACGTTGATATTGGCCTCGGCCAGCGGGCCGAAGATCGTCGCCACCGCGCCCGGGCGGTCGGCCACGCGGGTCAGGGTAACCTTGGCCTCGTTCTTGTCGGCAGCGATGCCGGTGATCACCTGGCGTTCCATGTCCAGTCCTTCAAGTTCTTCGTCAGAGACGATCATCGTTCCCGGAATCGTGTCGGCGGCGGGCGCATTCTCGTCGATGAACGAGGAAAGCACCTGAACCCGCACGTTTTCCTTCATCGCGAGGCTGACCGAGCGGGTCTGCAGCACCTTGGAGCCGACTGAGGCCAGCTCGAGCATTTCCTCATAGGTGACATTCTTGAGCTTCTTCGCCTTGGCAACGATGCGCGGGTCGGTGGTGTAAACGCCGTCGACGTCGGTGTAGATATCGCACCGGTCAGCCCCGACCGCAGCCGCCACGGCCACGGCCGAGGTGTCGGAGCCGCCACGGCCCAGCGTGGTGACGCGGCCGGCGGGGGAAAGGCCCTGGAAACCGGGAATCACGGCGATCTCGCCGGCGGCCATGGATGCCAGCAGGGCCTCGCTGTCAATGTCCTCGATGCGAGCCTTGGCATGGGCGTCGTCGGTCTTCACCGGCAGCTGCCACCCCAGCCACGAGCGCGCCTTGCAGCCCATTGCCTGGAGCGTGAGGGCGAGGAGACCAGAGGTGATCTGCTCGCCGCTGGCGACGACCACGTCGTATTCCGCCGGGTCATAGAGCGCATTGGCCTCGCGGCAGAAGGTCACCAGCCGGTCGGTCTCTCCCGACATGGCCGAGACGACCACGGCGACCTCGTGCCCGGCTTCCTGCTGGCGCTTGACGATCCCCGCCACGCGCCGGATCCGCTCGGTCCCGGCCATCGACGTGCCGCCGAATTTCATCACGATGCGGGCCACCGGCCTATGCTCCTGCTCTCCACGGGACTGAAACTCGCCCGCCGGTCGGCATGGACCGGAGGGCGCGGGCGCTTTAGGAAGGGTGCATGGCTAATGCAACCTCCAACGCAGGCTCAACCATCCGCCCCGAAGAAGCGGCCCATTTCGGGCGCCTCGCCGCCGAGTGGTGGAACCCGAAGGGCTCGTCGGCCATGCTCCACCGGCTCAACCCCGTGCGCCTCGCCTTCATGCGTGAAGCGGTGGACCGGCACTGGCACGGTGATTCGCGCGGCTTGAAGCCGCTCGCCGGCAAGCGCGCGATCGATGTCGGTTGCGGCGCGGGCCTGCTCGCAGAACCGCTCGCACGGCTGGGTGCTAGCGTCACGGGGGTGGATGCCGCCGCCGAGAACATCGCCGCGGCGACCGAGCACGCGGCCGGATCGGGCCTGGCGATCGACTACCGCCACGGCGACCTTGCCAGCCTGGCCCTCGGCCGGTTCGACCTCGTCACCTCGATGGAGGTGATCGAGCACGTCGCCGACAAGGGGGCCTTCGTTCGCGCGCTGGCGGACACCCTGGCTCCAGGCGGCCTGATGGTGCTTTCCACGCCCAACCGCACTGTCCGCTCGCGCCTGCTGCTGGTGGAAGCGGCCGAACGCCTCGGCGGCATTCCCCGAGGAACCCACCACTGGGCCGACTTCGTGACGCCCGAGGAGCTGCGCGACCTGCTGGCCGCTGCCGGTGTCGATATGGGCGAGCCACAGGGGATCGGCTGGAA
>JGI24751J29686_10000147_pt1 | contig 34243 bp, 35 predicted proteins | sample KBSSwiS6_FD_29686 | JGI IMG/M metagenome (IMG submission 29686)
CCAGCGCAGCCACAGGCGGGTTACGGGAGCGGGGCCGCGGCGGCTGGGGACGAGTTCGGCCTGGCCGGTCCAGGCGCCGTCGGCCGGGGCGAGGGCGAGGGTGATGCGGCCGCCGGGAGCAAGGCGCGGGTCGCATTCGACCGCAGCCCCGGCGGTTCCGATGCGGCCATCGGGAAGGTCGGCGAGGACCGTGACGGGGGTGGGTTCGCCGACTTCCGCATCGGCCGGGAGGATCAGGCGCAGGTCCGCGAGTCGGCCGGCGAGCAGGACGTCGGCGAGAACCAGCAGCAGCAGGGCGAGGGCGAGCGCGGGAGCGACCAGCCAGGCCCCCGGCGCGGCGGCGGCGATCACCAGCGCGAGAGGTGCGGCAAGGCCTGCCAGCACGGCGGCGCGCTGGGTGGGGACGATCGCCAGGTCAGGGGCGAACGTGAGATTCATGGGGCGGGGGCGGCGCATGGCCGCTCAAGTGAAAAGCGGTCCTTCGGCAAGCTCAGGATGGGCAGGGTTTGGAGGCATGCCAAAGACGTTTCGGGCAAAGCCTCGAGCTCGCCTCGCCGCCTTGCCCCGCCTGTGCTGAGCCTGTCGAAGCACCGTCCTGCTTGCGGCGCGGCGATTTGCTTGCGGTGAATAGACTGCATCGCAGTCACCGCGGTGCCTCGGTCTGCCGCACCAGGTCATCGACCAGCGCCTCGACTTCCTTGCCTTCGATCTCGGCGGCGGGGCTGAGGAGGAGGCGATGGCGCAGGACGGCGGTGGCGAGGGCTTTCACGTCGTCCGGCAGGACATAGTCGCGCCTCGCGAGCGCCGCGCGCGCGCGCGCGGCGCTCGCGAGAAGAACCGCGGCGCGGGGGCTGGCGCCGATGGCGATGTCGGCGCTCTCGCGGGTGGCGCGGACGAGGCGCACGACATAGTCGGTCACGCTGTCGGCCAGGGTGATCTGGCGGACAGCCGCGGCGGCGGCGGCGAGCGTGGCGTGATCGGCCACGGCAGTGACGCCGAGGTCTGCCGCGCGGGGCGGGCCGGAGCGCTGGCCGAAGCGGGCGACGATCTGCGCCTCCTCCTCGACGCTGGGATAGGGCACCAGCAGCTTGAACAGGAAGCGGTCGAGCTGGGCCTCGGGCAGCGGATAGACGCCCTGGCTCTCGATCGGGTTCTGGGTGGCGACGACCATGAACCGCTCGGGCAGGACGTGGGTCTCGCCGTCGAGGGTGACGCGGCCTTCCTGCATGGCTTCGAGCAGGGCGGCCTGGGTCTTGGGCGGGGTGCGGTTGATCTCGTCGGCCAGCAGCAGCTCGCAGAACACCGGGCCGCGGGTCAGGGTGAACTGGCTGGTCTGGAAGTTGAACAGGTTGGAGCCGAGGATATCGGCGGGCATCAGGTCGGGCGTGAACTGGATTCGGCCGAAATCGCGCCCGAGGGCGGTGGAGAAGCACTGGGCGAGGAAGGTCTTGGCCGTGCCAGGCGGGCCTTCGAGGAGGACGTGGCCGCTGGCGAGTTGGGCCACCAGCAGGTGGTCGACCGTCTCGTCAAGGCCGACGATGGCCTTGCCGATCTCCCCCCGGATCGCCTCGGCCAGCCGGGCGACGTCAGCCACCCCCATTGCCGTGTCGCTCATTTCTCTAGGTTCCTTTCGATCTGGTGGAGCGCTTGCGCGGCGCTGAGGGTTTCGGCCGGGCGAGCGGCGCCACGCAGGCGCGCCGCGGCGGCGGAGAAGGATTCGCTGCCGGGGCTGCGATGAGCAAGCGCGCGGTCGATCGCGGCTTCGCGGACGGCGGGGTCGGCGCGGTGGGGCAGGCCGAGGGCGCGGACGAGGCGTTCGCGCACGAGGGCGGCGTAGGGCGGGCCGAGCAAGTGCAGGCGGCGCGAGCGGCGCACCAGCCCGGCGGCATTGGCCACCAGCTGCCGCTTGCCGAACGCCAGGGACGGGCCGGCGGCGGCCAGCGTCGGGCCGAACCGCAGGAAGGCTCGCCAACCGACCAGCAGGGCGGCGAGCAGCAGGCACAGGGTGGCGGCGAGGAAGGGCGGGGTGAAGGCGAGCGTCAGCAGGTTGGGCTTGCGGGCGAAGCCGTTGAGCGTGAGATCGAAGACGACCCGGCGCGGTCCTCCGGCGCCGGCGGCTTCGACGAGGCGCAGGGCTTCCCGGGCGGTTTCGCGCTGGGCGAAGCCGTAGTTGTCGAGGAGGTCCGGCTCGAAGACGAGGACCAGCGGATAGGAGCCGCCTTCCGCCGTTTCGACCTCGGGATCGGGCTCAGCGCCCGCATCGGGTCGGTTCAGCGCCATGCCGTCGAGCGCGGGCCAGCGTCCGGTCCCCGAGATATAGCCCGCCAGCACGCGGCCTTCCGGACGCAGCGCGACAAGGGGGACGATCGCCTCGCCATGGCCGGAGAGCACGGCCTTGCCGTCGGGCAGGGTGCTGCTGGCATCTTGCGCGAACCATTCGCGTGAGCCCTCCGCGGGGGCGAGGGAGACGCCGACATCGTCGAGGAAGCCCTTCCATTCAGGCGGGGCTGCCCCGGCGATGGTCACCCAGCCGGATTTGGCGCCCGGCATCTGCGCGCCGCCGCCGCCGAGCGGGACCGCCAGCCACTTGGGGGTGACGACGAGGGTGGGGCCGATCGCCATGCGCCGCTGGACCAGCTGGTCGATCGCCTTGCCCTCGGCATCCTGCGGCGGAGTGAGGATCACCAGGCCGGGCTGAGCCAGTTCCGCCTCGGTGCGGGCGAGCGAGACCTCCCAGCCCTGCTTTTCGAGCAGGCCGACGAGGGCGGCATAGCCGGTGAGGCCCTTGCCGGCGCCGTGGGCGCCGCCATCGTTGAGCGGGCCGTGGACCATGCCCGCGCCCACCATCCACAGCAGGGCGACGAACAGCAGGGTGCCGAGGCCAACGAGGCCGAGCACCGCGCCCGGGGCGAAGGGCGAGCGGCGGTTCATGCGCCCGCCTCTCCAGCCAGTTCGGCAAGGGCGAAATCGGCATAGGCGGCGCGGGCTGCCTGCCAGTCCTCCCCGGCGAGCGCGCGCAGGGCGAAGCGGCTGCGCTCGACTCGCTCGGCGATGAGCGCGAAGGCGCGGCGGGCGCGCTCAGGCAGGCGGCCCAGGGCGGCGATTTCGCGGGTGGTGCTGGCGGGCTCGATCCAGCCGGGCCGCGCCCGGGCGATCTGGCCGACGCTGCGCCTCAGCAGGAGATGGACCGCACCGGCGTAGTCTCCGGCCTCCGCCAGCTGGTCAGCTTCCTCGAGCAGGGCGAGCGCCTCGTCTCGGTCGGGCGTCAAAGCGGGCTCGACGCGGGGCTGGCGGGGCCGGCGCGCGGCGAGCCAGCGGCGGACGAGGACGACGACGAGGGCGAGGAGCGCCGCCACGGCGAGGACGGCCAGCACCTTCTCGAACACCGGCCAGGACAGGCCGAGCCAGCGGCCCAGCGGTCCGAACAGCGCCTCCAGCCACTCGCCCAGCCGCTTCAGCCATTCGGGCGTCGGCGGCGGGGCAGGCGGGGCTACCGGCGCATACTGGATGTCGGCCGCGTCGCGCACGGCCTGCCAGTCCTGCGCCCAGCCGGGGGTGGGGCCGGGGCCGCCGCCCGCGCTTGCTGCGCCCTGTTCGATTGCTGCCGCCACGGCGCGTTGCTGGCATGTCGCAAGGCTCGCGGCAAGCAGTTAACCCTAATGGATTTGCGCGGGACTCAGCCTCTGGCCCGAGCCTGGGGGTAGGAGCCGAGCAGGCGCAGTTCCTTGGTGTGGAAGGTGAGCTCCTCCAGCGCCCGGTCCACCTGCGGATCGCCCGGCGCGCCGACTATATCGGCATAGAACATCGTCGCGGCGAAGCTGGCGCCCTTCTGGTAGGATTCAAGCTTGGTCATGTTGACGCCGTTGGTGGCGAAGCCGCCGAGCGCCTTGTAGAGCGCGGCGGGCACGTTTTTGACCTCGAACACCAGGGTGGTGATCGCCGGCACATCCCTGAGCGAGGCGGGATCAAGCGGCTCGCGGGCGAGAACCACGAAGCGGGTGGTATTGTCGTGCGCGTCTTCCACCCGCTCGGCGGCGATCTCAAGGCCGTAGAGCTCGGCGGCGAGACGCGGGGCGATGGCGGCGGCGTCGGTCACCCCCAGTTCCTTGAGGTAGGCCGCCGCGCCAGCGGTGTCGGCATAGGCCATCGGCACGATCCCGCGGTCGCGCAAGAACTTGCGCGACTGGCCGAGGGCCTGGGGATGGGAATAGGCGACCTCGAACGGACCGAGGCTGCCATCGGGATGGGGCAGGGCCATCAGGTCGTGGCTGATCGAGAGGAAGTGCTCGCCGATGATCGACAGGCCGCTTTCGGGCAGGAGGAAGTGGATATCGGCCACGCGTCCGTGCTGGGAGTTCTCGATCGGGATCATCGCGCTGCCGGCGCGGCCGTCCTTCACCGCGTCAAGCGCGTCCTCGAAGGCGAAACAGGGCAGCGGCAGGCATTCGGGCGCATATTCGAGCGCGGCCCGGTGCGAATTGGCGCCCGGCGCGCCCTGGAAGGCAACCGCGCGTTCCGGCGCGGCGGCGGCGGCGGCGGTCATCTGCGCGACGAGCGTCTCGGCGGGCTGGGGATAGCTGTTCATCGGTCTGGCCGCTTACGCGCAACAGGACGCAGGCGCAATCAGGGGCAGCCGGCGCAATCGGGCCCGGGCCGGCGGGCGCAGGCGGGCCCCGGCGCAAGCCAGGCGCGGCGATGCGCGATGACCCCTTGCGCGGTCGCGTTCCCGTCACTAGAGCGCCGTCCGGACGCCAAGAGCTATTCTTCGGGGCATTCATGCAAGATCGTAACAATACCATTGCCGGTTGGGCGCTGTTTTCGGGCATTGTCGCGCTCGGTCTGGGCTCGCTGTCGGCCCACTACTTCCTGGCCGACAAGCACGAACGCCCCGAGAAGATGGGCTACGAGATCGAGGGCGTAGTCTCCTCTGAAGGCGGCGGCGCAGCTGCGGAGGAAGGCATCGAGGCCCGCCTCGCCAAGGGCGATGCCGCCAAGGGCGAAGCGGTGTTCAAGAAGTGCGCTTCGTGCCACACCGCCAACCAGGGCGGCGCCAACGGCATCGGCCCGAACCTGTGGGGAACCATTGGCAAGCCGGTCGCCGGCCATGCCGCGTTCGCGTTTTCCGACGCGCTCAAGGGCCATGGCGGCACGTGGGACTGGGCTACCATGGACAGCTGGCTGAAGAACCCGAAGGCCTTCGCGGCCGGAACCAAGATGACTTTCGCGGGCATCTCCGATGCGCAGGAGCGCGCCAACGTCATTCTCTATCTGAACGCCCAAGGTTCCAACCTGCCGCTGCCCGCAGTCCCGGCGGCCCCGGCAGGCGGGGAACCCGCGGTAGCAGGCGCCCCTGCGGGCGGGCTGGACGCTGCCCTTGCCTCGGCCGACCTCGCCAAGGGCGAGCAGTCCTACAAGAAGTGCATGTCGTGCCACACGATCAATGCCGGTGGGGCGAACGGGATCGGTCCGAACCTCAATGGCGTTGCCGGCGAGGGCGTGGCCCAGGGCCGTGGCGAGTTTGCATTCTCCGATGCGCTGAAGAAGCATGGCGGCACCTGGGATGCGGCGACCCTCGATGCATGGCTGAAGAGCCCCAAGGCCTTCGCGCCCGGAACCAAGATGACCTTCGCGGGCATTGCCGACCAGCAGGAACGCGCCAACCTTATCGCGTACCTGAACTCGCAGGGCGGCAAGCTGAACCTGCCGGCTGCAGGCGCGGCGGCTCCGGCCAAGTAAGCGCACCTTCAGCGCAGCGAATAAGGGGCGGCTCCGCGAGGGGCCGCCCCTTTCGTTTGCGCTGCCCCTCCCGCCTGCGGGAGGAGAGAATGGCGGCCGCGTCCTGCTCCCCTTCCGCAGGCAGGAGGGGCTGGGGGTGGGCCAGCGGCGGCGGTCCGGGATAAACCTCGCCATCTGAAACGTTCCTCTTGGCAGAGCCGCCAGTTCCGCCGCAGACCCGATCCGTGACCGCACCCGCCCTGCTCCGGCCCACCGCCAAGGAACGCGCGATTTCCGCGCTGCTTTCCGGTGCGATCATCGCGGGGATGGGGATCATGCTGGTGCTGGGGCTCAGACCCGACCTGCGCCAGGCTCTGCATCCCAGGGATCTGATCTCGATCGCCTTTTCCGAGCCCAGCCCCGCCCCCGAGCCCAGCCGCAAGCCGCCGCCGCCGGAACGGACCAGTGCTCCCAACGGCGAGGCGGGCGCGGCGGCTATCCGCAACAAGGCCACGCCCGTGGTCGCCCCCCCGGTGCAGGTAGTGCTGGTGCCGCCGCCGGTCGTTGCCGCACCGGTCGCCAATACCGGCGCGGCGGCGAGCAACGGGGCGGCGGACGTGGAGGGGACCGGCCAGGGCGCGGGCGGGATCGGCAATGGGCTGGGCGGAGGAGGCCTGGGCGGCAATGGCCTGGGCCGCGCCCCGGTGCCGGATACCGAGCCGCGCCAGATCAAGGGCAAACTCTCGCAGCGCGATCTGCCCGACGGAGTGCTGCAACCGGGCGAGGAAGCCTCGGTTGCGGTGCGCTACGTGGTGCTCACCGATGGTACGGTCGGCGATTGCGTGGTGACGAAAAGCAGCGGCAAGCCGGCGCTGGATCCGGTGCCCTGCCGCCTGATCCGCGAGCGCTTCCGCTTCCGGCCGGCGCGCGACGGCTGGGGCCGCCCGATCACCGCGCAGATCGTCGAGACCCATACCTGGGTGGAGGAGCCGAGCGAGGAGCAGCGCCAGGCCCTACGTCGCGAGCGATAGGCTTAACGCGCGCGCGATTTTCGGCCACGCTCCGGAAAAATCATGATCCGGCTGATTCGCCGGGGGAGAGCCTCGATGGACGGTTCGGAATTTCATCTCGCCGGGCGCCGAATTCTCGTGACCGGCGCAGCCTCGGGCATCGGCAAGGCCGTTGTCGAATTCCTGGTCGAGCGGGGCGGGCGGCCCGGCCTGATCGACATCGACGCGCCTGCGCTGGCGCGGGTAGCGGAGGCGACAGGGGCCCCGGCCGTGGTCGCCGACCTGGCCCGGCCGGACGAGCTGAAAGGCGCCGTGGCGCAACTCGCCGCGGCGCTGGGCGGGATTGACGGCGTGGTCAATTGCGCGGCGGTGACCCTTCCCGGCGCGCTCGAGGCGACCGATGATGCCGTGTGGGAGAAGGTCCTCGCCACCAACCTCACCGCCCCATTCATGATCTCACGCGAGGCGCTGCCGTGGCTGCGCGAGGCCAAGGGCGCGGCGATCGTCAATGTCTCGTCCGGGGCGGGGCTGCGGCCGGTGGCGAGTGGCGGGGCCTCCTATGCCGCGTCGAAGGCCGGGCTGCTGGGCCTGACCAGGGCGCTGGCGGTGGAACTGGCCCCGCAGGTCCGGGTCAATGCGGTGTGCCCCGGGCTGACCCGGACGCCGATGGTCGCCTCGCTGATGGATGAGGCCACCCCGGAAGCCGCCGCGGCCTTCGTGGCGCAGTACCCGATGGGCCGCGCGGCCGAACCGGTCGAGATAGCGCGGGTGATCGCCTTCCTGCTCAGCGACGCGGCCTCGTTCATCACCGGGGCGACCTATGTCGCCGATGGGGGGCGTACGCTGCACTGACGGCGGACTGATGGCGTCACGGGCTTCGGCGTCTGGCTTCAGGTCGGAAGGTCGGGGCAGGCGAGGTCACGGCTTCGCATTGGCCACCGGTCCCGGATCAAGTCCGGGACGACGCTCGCTTACCGCCCCTTGAAGCCCTGGGCGATGACGTACCATTCGGACGAATCCTTGCGGCTTGCCGGGGGCTTGGCGTGCTTCACCGTGGCGAAGTTCTGCTTGAGTATGGTGAGCAGAGCCTGGTCCGTCCCGCCGGCAAAGACCTTGGCGACGAAGGCGCCGCCCGGCGCGAGGGTGGTGACGGCGAAGTCCACTGCCGCTTCCACGAGGCCCATGGTGCGCAGGTGGTCGGTCTGCTTGTGGCCGACGGTGTTGGCCGCCATGTCGGAAAGGACGAGATCGGGCGGGCCATCGAGCGAGGCCTCCAGCGCGGCCGGGGCCTCGTCGGCCATGAAGTCCATCTCGAAGATGGTGACGCCCGCGATCGGCTCGGTCGGCAGCAGGTCGATGCCGACGATCTTCGCGCCCGGCGCCTTCTCGCGCACGACCTGGCTCCACCCGCCCGGCGCGATGCCGAGGTCGACCACCCGCCTGGCGCCCTTGACCAGGCCGAAGCGCTCGTCGAGCTCGGCCAGCTTGTAGGCGGCGCGGCTGCGGTAGCCGGCGGCCTTGGCCTTCTTGACGTAGGGATCGTTGAGCTGGCGCTGCAGCCAGCGCGCGGAGCTGACCGTACGCTTCTTCGCGGTCTTCAGCCGCTCGCCCGGATCGCGACCAGAACGGCTCATTGGTCGCGGCTCATTGCGGACGGGGCCGGCGGTGGGCGGAACCGCTATGAACCCCGGCAGCCATCAGGCCCCTCAGGATGCCTTCGCGGATCCCCCGGTCGGCCACGCCGAGGCGATCGGCCGGCCAGATGTCGAGGATCGATTCGAGGATGGCGCAGCCCGCGACGACGAGGTCGGCCCGCTCCTTGCCGATGCAGGGAACCTGGCGACGCTCCTCGGGGGAAAGCATGGAGAGGCGCGCGGAAATGCCGCGCATGGCGGTTGTGGGCACGATCAGGCCGTCTACCATGTTGCGGTCGTAGTGCGGCAGGTCGAGGTGCAGGCTGGCGAGGGTGGTGACGGTTCCGCTGGTGCCGAGCAGGCGTCGCGGCTGGTCGAGCAGGTCGCCGTGGCTGGCAAGAATCCGTTCCGCGAAGCCGGCGAAGCTCTCGTCCACGATCTTGCGCATCGTGGCGTAGCGGGCGGCGCGATCCTCGGCGGTCGAGCCTTCGCCGCCGCAGGATTCGGTCAGCGAGACCACGCCCCAGGGGACCGACTGCCAGTCGAGAATACGCGGGATGGTCGGGCCGGTCTCGATCAGCACGAGTTCGGTGGAGCCACCGCCGATGTCGAAGATCATCGCCGGGCCCGAGCCCTGTTCGAGCAGGATGTGGCAGCCCAGGACAGCGAGGCGGGCTTCCTCCTGGGCGCTGATGATATCGAGCGCGATGCCGGTTTCGCAGCGCACCCGGTCGATGAAGGCCGCGCCGTTCTCGGCCCGGCGGCAGGCCTCGGTGGCGACCGAGCGGGCGAGGTGGACGTTGCGCCGCCTCAGCTTTTCGGCGCAGACGTGGAGCGCGGCCAGCGCGCGGTCCATTGCCGCATCGCTGAGCCGCCCGGTCTGCGCCAGTCCCTCGCCGAGGCGGACGACGCGGCTGAACGCGTCGACTACTATGAAATTGTCGCCAGAGGGCTTGGCGATCAGCAGGCGGCAATTGTTGGTGCCGAGATCGATCGCGGCATAGGCCTGATTGGGGGCCTGGCCCGGGCCAACGCGACCACGCGTCATCGCAGCGGCCTCGTCGCCGCCACTTGCCACCGGACTGCCCGCGGTTGCGGGGCCGGGCGAGGAGCCACCGGGCGCGCAGACGGCGGGAGAGGCGGATGCAGGTTGGCTGGGTGCGGCCTCGGCGGCCGGTTCCGTCAGTCCTGCAAGGCCGCCTCGCGGGCCCTGTGTCGTTCGCGCCGGCGGAAGGCCTTCCGCCATGTTAATCACTCTGTATCCGTTGTCCGCCGGTCGGCGGGTTCTTGCGGTCAACCTAGCCTTTGCGCGCCTTTCCGGCAAGTCTGCGGCACTTGCCCGGCGCCATGGGTGGACAAATCGCACGTGAAGGCCGAAGTCTGCACCAGCGCAGCATGGCCTAATTGACACGTTGCGCAGGGCTGGGGAGGAGTGGCCCAAAGCAATGATGCCATTGCCCGAAATGCTCGAGAAGAGCCAGATCGCCGCGGTCCTCAGCAATCCGCGCCTGCCCGACAACCCGATAGTGGAATGCAACGCTGCGTTCGTGGAGCTGACCGGCTATCCCGCCGCCGAGATCCTCGGGCGCAATTGCCGGTTCCTGTCCGGGCCGGGCACCGAACCGTGGCTCACCGAAACCCTGCGCAGCGGCATCCGCCGCCGCCAGCCGGTCATGGTGGAGATCACCAATTACCGAAAGGACGGCACGCCGTTCCGCAACGCGGTGATGGTCGCCCCGATCTTCGGCGACGATGGCGAGCTGCTCTATTTCCTCGGCTCGCAGGTGGAAGTCCCCGGCGAGCAGGCCCGCGCCAACGATGCGCGGCGGCGCATGGCCCACGACCAGGTGGCGGCGCTTTCCGCGCGCCAGCGCGCGGTGCTGGTGAAGATGGCCGGGGGCAAGCTCAACAAGCAGATCGCCTGGGAACTGGGCCTGTCCGAACGGACGGTGAAGATGCACCGCGGCGCGGTGCTGAGGGCGCTCGGCGTGCGCACCACGGCCGACGCGATCCGGGTGGCGATCGAGGCGGGCTACTGACGCCGCCGGCTGCGCCGGGAGCCTCGCAGGGGGCACAGAACGGGGCCCCGAATCGGCTTGACCGCCCCCGGCCGCCGGACTAGATGCCCGGCTCCGCGGTGCCCCGTCGTCTAATGGTAAGACTACGGATTCTGATTCCGTCTATCGAGGTTCGAATCCTCGCGGGGCATCCAAGGAAATCCGCAGAATTCAGCCATTTTGACCGCCTCTGGGCGCGGAATTGGCGCTGTGTGCTCTCCCATCTGAACCCACGCAATTCCTCGGTTTTCCGCGCGGTTTGGCGGCTCCGTGGCACATGGGCGGCACATAGGGTACGGAACTTGGGGCACCAGCTACCGGAACACGTTTCACCCGGTCACGTTCTCTCAACGACAGGACGAGGCCTGTCCGATCGAGGAAACAGCCATGACCAAGCTTCTGCTCACTTTCGCCGCTACCGGGCTCGTGCTGGCGGCGAGTGCCTGCAACACGGTCAAGGGCGCTGGCACGGACCTCAAGTCCGCCAGCCAAACCACCGAAGACGCGATCAACGGCCGATAGGAGCGAACTGATCGATGCCGTTTCGTTACGCCCGGCAGCCACCTGAACCAGAGCGACCTCACCCCTCCAGGCTCAGCGGCAATTCGCTCTAGGCGCTCAATCGCCCTTGCCGCCGTCGATCAAGGTCAGCCTGAGCGTCCCCCGGGACCGAAAGGATTCATCAAGGTTCGCCGCCATCGCCTAAGGTGGCCTCTAGCACGTCACTGCCGAGGTTGCGGAGCCGGCGCGGGTTGGCCCCAGTTCGCCGGATTCAAACGCCCCCCGGGCCTCTGGCGAGCCCCTGCACCCGCCCCGCGCCGCCTGAGCCGGGAACCGCGTCCCGATTTGTGTCGTTTCTAGGGACAGCCAGCTACGCCTTCCTCTTCACCCCTCTGTCAATTTCCAGGCGCGCGAATGGCTCGTGGATCCTGTGTGGGCTCACACACTTGTAACCGCGATGCCAAGCCGATCCAGCAGCACGTCGAAATCCAACGGGCAGATGATGTGCTCACCAGAGGTGAAGTGCACGGCGGTGCCATAGGTGTCCTGGCGCAAATATGTGATGAGATCGGTGTTCACGACAACCAAGTGATTCGTGTCGTGTTCAATAGTCACATAGGCCATGATTGGTTTCCCCCGTGTTGTGACACGATAACAGTATCCCGAACCACTAGGCCTGTCCAATCTTAGGGAGGGCTGATGCGAGACAGGAGGAACTATGCGAATATTGGTTTGCCTCGCCGTTGCCGCGATGGTTGCAGCTCCCGCGTCTGCTCAGGTGCGACTATCTCCCGCCGATCAGGCCGCAGCGTTCAAGGCGGCAGGGTTCAAGCGCGTCGGTGGTCAATGGCGGGGGTGCGACGATCCTGGCACGCCCAGCTACTCGCCAGGAACAATCGAACTTGTGAAGGACCTTAACGGCGATGGACGGCCGGAGGTCGTGATAACCGAAGGTGGCTCTTTCTGCTTCGGAGCGACAGGGATGGGGTTCGCATTGATGAGCAAGCAGGGCGACGGAAACTGGAAGCGGATGGCAGGTGGAACCGGCGTGTTTACCCCTCTCGCCACCAAAGGGGTGGGCGGCTGGCCAGACATCGAGATAGGTGGCCCGGGTTTTTGCTTCCCAATCCAGCGATGGAACGGACGTGAATACAGGTTCCACCGGCGAGCCTACCAAGGCAAGCCCTGCCGATGACGATGCGAGCATGCCAAAAAGAGGCGCCCGAGGTTCCACTCACGCCAAGGCGCCTTAAGGTCATTGAATGACAGTGGCGCCGCCAGGACAGAGGGGGCTAAGTCGGGCGGTGCCCTGCGAATGTGAAATGTTGGGCCCGGGCGGCAGTTCCATTATCGCGGTGATATCAGCCCGCAGCCAGATGGACCGCTAGTGGTAATGACGGACGGCGCGGGGGCAGTGCGCCGTCCGTCTCGCGAATTTGGTTACCGGTGGCCGGCTGTCTCACAGACCGACCACCGGCTAGGCCTGGGGGCCGGACTTAGGGGATAGATGACTTGAGGCGGCAGAACGACGCCTTGTGGGCGAGCTGCACATCGACTCGCGCATGCAAGGCGAGGGCGATCTGACCATCTTCGGCGTAGAGCTGATCCAGGACCTTGATGTTGATGTCCTCGCGCATCCCGATGAACAGGTCGGCGAAGTTGCCCATCACGATGCGGCGGGATCAGCGGGAGCTCGTTGCCGTCCTTCAGCTTCTCAAGAGCGATTGCAGTCCGGGGATGCGAAACCATCGCGGTCGGCAGGCCGGCATTGTCGACAAGCAATTCGTAGATTGTGTCGAGGAGCTTGTCGTGGCTGCTCACGCGGCCCCGTTGGTGCCCATCGAGACCTCGTTAATCCCGCTCGTGCCGGTGATGTCGGTGGGGCTTTCGCTCGTGCCGTCGCCAAGGATGGCAGCGCGGTCGATTTCGGCCGCCATGGTTTTGGCCAGCGCCTGCTCGATCATGGCTCAGGCGTTGGCTGTGCCCATGAGGAGTTCGCGCGAGAACTTGACGATGCCGGCCAGGCTCTTGGCGGACAGCAGCACCCGCCCGAAGGTCGGATCGCCGGTGGCAAACGTCGCGTTCTCTGCTCGCCACCTGATGGGGGGGTCGGTTTCCAGCCGGGCAATTGCCAGCGTCTGTGAGGCCATCGGCACGGTCTGGGCGCCTGCTCGGATGGCGACGCTGCCAGCGCGCAGGCGGTCGATGAACCAGGCTGCAAGCGGCGTCGGGACGGTGTAGCCGCCGGCTGAACTGGTGCCTTCCGCCAGCGCGCGGCGCTCGGCATCGGTGCGCGGGCCAGTGATCATCGCTCGGACGGTATCGCCAAGTGCAGGCCCGGTTGCGCGCTCCGTGGCAAACCGCTCGTTGCTGCGCAGTACTCGGATCGGGTTGCCCTAGTTGTCGATCCAGCCGCTGCGATCCTCGCCGCCCCAGGCGCGGGCGAACGATACGGAAGGGGTCAGGTCAGTGCCATAGCCTTCGCCGGCCATGTTCGGGGGGCGAGCGGACCGGGCAGCTTCGTCCGCCTCGTCGAGGCGCTCCTGGTCCATATCGAGCTTGTTGAGGTCGAGCGCGCGCATTGCGGCGTCGTGCTTCTTCTCGAGGTCGCGCCGCGCCTTGTCGGGGGCGGATTCGATCTCGGCGAGGATCGAGCGCGCATCATCCATCAGCGCATGACGCTTGCGCTCCAGTTTGATCAGCTTTGCGGTTTTCATCGTCTGTCACCGGGTCGGCGCACGAGCGACAGCCCTCGAAAGGGTTGTCTAAGCTCGCGCAGCGGGATTGCCGCGGAGACCTCGCCGGAGTGTCAGCGGTAGGCGCTAGCATAAACTGAGACGGAAGTAAACCTGGGTGGCGTCAAGGCAAAATTGACCAACCTGAAACGGCGCGCACCCGGGCCGTTCTAAATGGCTGAGATTAGAGGGACTTGATCATGCACGTTTCAGCGTCGGCCGGATCACCGGCAATTCACGGCCACAACCACGCGAAGCCCGCCAATTTCGGCTCGCTCAACTCGGCCATTGCCCGCGGCGACCTGTCCAAAGCCCAAGCGGCATTCGCCACGCTTTCGACTGCCACCAACCCGGCGGCAAAGGCCATCACGGCACGAGCCAACATTGATGAGTTGAGCCAGGCGCTGACAGCCAACGACATCGACGCCGCACGCGCCGCCCTAGCGAAATTCCGTTCGCGCGACGTCACGGCTACGGAGCCCGCCCCCGTAGCGACGACCCCGGCGCCGGTAAGCGAGCCCGAAGCGAGTCAGGTCGTCAACCTGCTGGCCTAGTTTCGTATCTCACTAAGGCACTGCGCCTCGAACGTGTCGGCCATGCCTCGCAGCCGCTCGACCGCGCCGAACGGGCCAAGGATTTGGGCCAGGACTTCTCCGAGGGCCGCGCCGGCAAGGTTAGCAGTGTCGTGCCCGGGAATGCCCTTGCGCTCGCAGATGGTGGCCACCGCCATTGCGATGCTCTTGCTGTTCTCGATGAATTCGTCGTCAGTCATGGTCTGCTCCAATTAGGTTAGGTCTCGCGCGCGCCCGCGCGCATGAGGCGTGTTGCGCGCGCGGGCGAAAAGCTGGGTTAGCGTTGAAATTCGTGATCCCCGTCGCTCCCGAGGTCCTTAGCTGCAGGGATTGAGGCTGCCCCGGTGCAGGGTCGAAGTCTGAACTGTGGATGCGGGAATTTTGGGCCCTGTCCGCTCCTGAACCACGCCGCCATCGGGATTGGCATGGCCCCCGCCGTTTCTCATCTGAGCGGATCTCATTGGCGAAGTCCGCGACCTGCTTGATCACGCTATCATCATCGATGCGGGTGATGGACTGGATGGCCATGAGTGCGGCGGCTTGATCGGCGCTCGCGAACCCGAACAGCAGCAAGTCGGCCAGGGCATCGTCTATTGTCGCCCGGATCTGAGTGTTCACATCGTTATGTCGGGCGTCCGTCATGTCTCCGTCCTCACCAGCCAGCCATCGGTCGAGATGCGTCGCCGAACCCGGCCGCCCCGATCACTGATGGTCTTGTCGTCGTGGCAGGGCCGGCACAGAACCTGCAGGTCGTCGAGGTCATCGGTCCCGCCCTTGGCCTTGGGCTTGATATGGTCGACGTGGTTGCCGGGTGTGGGGCGCCCTTTGGCCAGACAATGCTGACGAAGGTGGAAGTCCCTCGCGAGCACCACCTTGCGCAGTTTGTCCCATGCGGTGCCATAGCCTTGCTGGTGGCGGCTCTTCCCGTTTTTGTCCCAGGGTTTGCGTGTCACGGCGTCACCTCGGGAATGTTACGGTCTATGGTTCCGGCGGCAGGGTGTCGCTCCTGAGCAGGGTTGTGCGGAGATCGAGCCCGCCCCATCGCCTCGGCCATTCGCTGACGCCGCCGCCGGATCATGCGCCGCAGGGCGGGGTGAGTGCGGCGGGCCATCAGTAATGAGTCCAAACTTCGAAGTGGCATTGGCAAGCATGCTCATTATCGTCATGCCTGCGACCCGAAGGGCTATCCCTCTCTTGAGCCCTCAACTGGATGGCCTCCTTCCCCTCCCTTTGGGGGCCATCCACTTTTTCTCTTCCGACTAGAATGGCGGAGGGTAGCAGGCTCATGCGGCGATCTCCGCCCTCAGCGCGCGGGCGAGCGGCACCACCTAGGCATCGGGCAGGCCGCGCCCGTTCAGGAACTTGGAGAGTGTGCCGCCGGGGATGCCAAGCCGCTTGGCGATCTGTGATTCTGCGCCGGGACCTACCTTTTCGATGTGCTCGGCGAGGCCGTCGCGCAGTAATGCGAAAAATGCCCGCGATGAGGAATTGGCTAGTTTCCGTTGCTCTGTTTTACCTTCGGCCAGCCCTATCCCCTGGCTAACTGTTTGTGGCCCAGTTCTGGCAAGGTCATGCCCACTGGCGTCTGGCCGTGTGCAGGGCCGTGGCGGTGGTGAGGCAGGCGAGGATGATCGGGCCCATGGCAAGGGCCAGCACGGTTTCTCCCGGCGGCAGGGGCGCCATGCCCAGCCAGTGTTGAACCGTTCCGCTCCACAGAATGGCGGCCACTGCGGCGGTGCATCCGGCGACGATCGCGTGAAGCGCCCGGTTGCCGCTCACCCTTCGCCACGACAGCGCGGACCGGAATGACAGGTTGGCGAGCACGATCGCGACGACCGCGCCAACCAGCGAGACAAACAGGAGCGTGCGCAGTTCGGTGGCGGGCAGTCCGGCCTGCGCCGCCCAGAGCAGCATCGCGGCCAGGAGAACGAGCGCTAAGGCGCCCTGTGCAAGCGCGCGGATGACCATCTGGGCCGAGAACAGCCGTGCAGCAGGCGGGCGCGGGGGACGTCGCATGACGTCGCGCTCATCATCGCCGGCTTCGTAGACCAGAGCGCAGACGGGGTCGATGATCAACTCGAGCAGGGCAATCTGCAGGGGGCCGAGGATGATCGGCAGGCCGAAGGCGACCGGCAGCAGCGCGAGCCCGGCAATCGGGACATGAACGGCGAGGATGAAGCCGCTGGCCTTGCGGATGTTGTCGTAGATGCGGCGGCCGAGCCGGATGGCAGTCACGATCGCGCCGAAGTCATCCTCGACCAGCACGATCGCCGCCGCCTCCCGGGCGACATCGGTGCCGCGCCGGCCCATGGCAATGCCGATGTGGGCAGCCTTGAGCGCCGGGGCGTCGTTGACCCCGTCGCCGGTCATGGCAACGACGTCGCCCCGGCACTTGAGCGCCTCGATGATCCGTAGCTTCTGATCCGGCATTGTCCGCGCGCAGACCGCGACCGTGCCGATGCGGGAGGCGAGCGCGGCATTGTCGAGCGCGGCGATGTCGGTCCCGGTCAGCAGGTCGCCTGCGGCGAGGCCTGCCTCGGCGGCGATCGCCCGGGCGGTGGCCGGGTAGTCGCCGGTGATCATGACCACCCGGACTCCGGCGGCGCGGCACTCGGCGATGGCCTCGCGCACACCGGGCCGCAGCGGGTCCGACAGGCCGACGAGACCGAGGAGTTCGAAGGCATGGTCGCTGTGCGGGCTCGTGGCGTTTTCAGGCGCGACGCGGGCCGCGGCCACGCCGAGCACGCGCATGCCGCTGGCTGCCATGGCCTGTGCCGCCTCGTCCAGCCGCTCATGCGCAGCGCCATCGAGGCGGCAGAGCCGGGCGATGGCCTCGGGCGCGCCCTTGGCCGCAGAGCGCAGGGTGCCGTCGCCGGCCTGCCAGACGTTCGACATGGCGAGGAGATCCGGGTGCAGTCCATGGGTGTGGACGAGGTCCAGGTCCTCGTTCTGGCCGGCGCCGGTCTGCAGGGCGGCCTCGTGGAAGGCGATCTCCATCGGATCGGACGGCACCGGGGCGCTGGCGAGGGCGCCGTGGCGCAGCAGGTCATGGAACCGGGGGTGCCAGCCGGTGGTAGTGGTCGCGGCGAGATCGTCGCCGGGGCGCCACAGGGTGGTCGCCACCATGCGGTTCATCGTCAGGGTGCCGGTCTTGTCGGTGCACAGCACGGTTGCCGCGCCAAGGGCTTCGATGGCGGCAGCCCGGCGCGTGAGCACCCCGGCCTTCGCGATGCGCCACGAGCCCATCGCCAGGAAAATGGTCAGGACGACGGGGAACTCCTCGGGCAGGAGCGACATGGCCGTGGCGATGCCGGCCAGCAGCGCGGCAATCCAGCCGCCCCGCAGCAGGCCGTAGAGCAGGAAGACCAGCGCGGCCACGCCCAAGCCTGCCGTTGCCGCGATGCGCACCAGCCGGGCGGTCTCGCGCTGAAGGCGCGGCGCTTCGCTTTCCAGTTCGGCGAGGCTGCGGCCGATCTTGCCCACTGCGGTGCGTGCGCCCGTGGCTGTGACCTGCGCCAGCCCGCTGCCGCGCGTGACAAGGGTGGCGGCAAAGACGGTATCGCCAATACCGCCGGGGATTCCGGCAGACTTGGGCACGGGGAGCGATTCGCCGGTCAGCAGGGATTCGTCGCATTCGAGGCTAGTCGCTTCCAGCAGGCGCGCGTCGGCGGCGACCCGGTCGCCCTGGTCGAGCACCAGCACGTCGCCGGGGACCACGTCGCTCCCCGGTATGCGGAGAGCCTCCCCGTCGCGCAGGACGAGGGCGCGCGGCGCGGCCAGGTCGCGCATGGCCTCGATCACGCCTTCGGTGCGGTTTTCCTGCACGATCGTGAGGATGATCGACACGCCCGCGAACAGGAGGAGCACAATCGCCTCGGCCGTGACGCCCAGCAGGAGGTAGGCCAGTCCGGCGACCAGCAGCATGGCGAGCATGGGCTCGGCAATTACGTCGCGGGCGATATGGATCAGGCGGCGCGGGCGCTGTCGCGGCAGCTCATTGGGTCCAAGGGCGGCCAGTCGCTCCCGCGCGACCGCGCTGGAGAGACCGATGACGGCCGGGTCTGGATCAGGGGCCATTCCCCGTGATAGCTCAGCGGCGGCCACGCGGGCAGGAAATTCGGCGCGCGTGGAGCCGCTGCGGCCAGTGCAGGCACCGACCGCAGCGGGACTTGCTTACTCGGCGGCCATCATCGCCGGGTGTTCGGTTTCGCCGAGCACTCTCTCGCGCAGTTCGCGGTGGAGATTCCAGATGACCTTCTCGGCCATCGGGTTGGGCAGGGCGCCGGGGAAGCCAGCCGACTTCATGCCGCGCTGCACTTCGCCGACATTGGCGAAATCCTGGGCGAAAACGCGGGCGTAATTGCCGTCGTGCCAGTCGTCATAGGTTTCGCGCTGGATCTGCGGCGCCTTGCCGGGGGCGTAGCGTTCGAGCGGAAGGATGTCGAACAGGCATTTGTCGGGATCGTCGCCGTCGGGGCGGGCGCGATAGACCAGAACGCCGCTGAGGGTGGGCAGGATCGCGATGTTGGGGAACAGGTTCCAGTCCGTTCCGAGGGCAAAGTATTCCTCGTTGGTGAGGTGCGAGAGGTCGACCCCGTCGGCTGCCGAGATTTCCCGTTCGAGCGCGAGCATGGCCGTGGTCATCTCGCGGGAGGAGGCATCGGCGGAGACCCGCTCGGGCAGACGGCGCGCGGCCTCGACCAGGCGCTCGGTATACATGCACTGGAGATCGTCGGCGAGGGTGCGCATGAACAGGTAGATGCGCGTCCGCCGGTCGTCGATGCCCTCGAAGGCTTCGGCATTGATCGGAGGGAGGTACTTGCTGTTCGGATTCGGCATGCCGAACGGGGCCACCGGGATCGGATAGAACATCGAGTGCGCGCCGAAGAGGCGGCTGTCATAGTGCGAACCGCCGTCGGCGTTGTTGACCTGCCGGTGCGTGGTCTGCGCGTGGTAGCCTTCGAGGAAGGCCTCGAGCGCGACCTTCCAATTGCAATCGAGCTTGGTCGTCTTGAACCAGCGGTAGCGCATGGTCTCAAGGCGGTAGGGGCCCCAAGCCTTGACCACGGGCTCAAGCCAGTCGAGCAGCGGTTCGGCCTGCCCGTCGATGTTGACGAAGACGAACCCGCCCCAGGTATCGTGGCGCACGGTCCGCAGGCCGATGTCGGCGGGGGCGATGCCGGTCCATTGCTCGCCATCGATCATTACCTCGTTTGAGCCGTCGAGGTTCCAGCTCCAGCCGTGGTAGGGGCAGAAGAACTTGCTGGCCTTCCCGCAGCCCTTGGTCAGGCTGCGGCCGCGGTGGGGGCAGACGTTGAAGAAGGCATTGATGGCGCCCGCTTCGTCGCGGTTGATGATGATCGATTCGTCGGCAATGTTGAAGGTGACGAACTTGCCCGGCGCGTCGAGATCCTCCTCGCGGCAGGCCATCAGCCACACCCGCGGCCAGAGCCGCTCCTTCTCTCCCCGGGCGAAGTCGGGGCAGATGTAGTCTTCCCGCGGAATGTAGTCGGTGCGCTGGCTGAGATCAGGAACGGCGGTGACGGACATTAGGGCTCTCCCGGTTATCACAGGCGGGAGAATGAGGGGCGGCGGGGCAGGCTGTCGTTGCGGCAGGTCAAAAATGGGTGGCTTAGCTGAACAAGGGTGTGTAGTTATCCGGAGCTGCGGCGCGACGGCGAGAGCCGGGCCGCAAGCGCAAGTGGTTTGGGCCTGTTGCAGAGGCCTTGCGCGGCCTATGCAGGTGCGATGCTGATCCTGCTCAACAAGCCCTACGGCGTGCTGTCGCAGTTCAGCGACCGCTCCACCGGCGGCGCGCGGGCGACCCTGTCGGACTGGGTGAAGGTCCCGGGCGTCTATCCCGCCGGCCGGCTCGACCGTGACAGCGAGGGCCTGCTGCTGCTGACCGACGACGGCGGGTTGCAGGCCCGGATTGCCGATCCGCGCTTCAAGCTGCCGAAGACCTACCTTGTCCAGGTGGAAGGCGAACCGGACGAGGCTGCGCTTTCGGCACTGCGGCGCGGGGTTGACCTCGCCGACGGGCGCACCCGTCCGGCGGAGGCGCGGCGCATCGACCCGCCCGCGCTGTGGCCGCGTGATCCGCCTGTGCGGTTCCGCAAATCAGTCCCCGACTGCTGGCTGGAGCTGAGGATCGGCGAGGGCCGCAACCGCCAGGTTCGGCGCATGTCCGCGGCCGTGGGCCACCCGACGCTGCGGCTGGTGCGCTGGCGCGTGGGCGGCTGGACGCTGGAGGGTCTGGCCCCCGGCGAATGGCGCGAGGTGGCGGCACACGTTTACAACCCGCCGCGGGCTGCTAGGTAACAACCATGTCAGACGGTCCTATTCCTGCGGTCCGCCCCGTGACAAGGCGGCAGATCCAGACCAATCTCGCGTTCCTCGCGAACGATATCGGTCGCCTGTTCCGCAAGCGGTTCGACACAAGTGCGCGGGTGCTGGGCGTTACCGGCCCGCAGTGGCGCGTGCTGGCGGCCTTGCACTACCAGCCGGGGATTACGCAGACGGTGCTGGCCAACCTGCTTGACGTCGAGGCGATCACCGTAGGTAGGATGATCGACCGGCTGCAGAAGGCCGGACTGGTGGAGCGGCGCCCGGCGCCGTCGGACCGGCGGGCCTGGCTGCTGTTCATCACGCCGGCGGCCGAGCAGCTGCTCAGCCGGTTGCAGGCCATGGCCGAAGCCCTGATGAGCGAGACCCTGGCCAACTTCGCTCCGGAGGAGTTCGACACGCTGGTCGCCCTGCTCAACCGGCTACGCGACAACCTGGTGGCGGAAGTCACCGCCTGAGCATCCCCCAAGGCCCGCGCTAGACCCTATTTCAGCCAGGTGAAATAGGGTCTAGGCGCGCTCGCGCACGAAGCCGTGCATGCCGTGCCACCACTGCAGTGCGATCACCAGGCCCTTGGCTGGCTGCAGCATGGCGAGCATCATCGTGATCGCAGAAGGGAAGAGCACGGCCGCCAGCACCAGCGGCTGCAGCGCATAGTCCAGCGCCAGCGCGATCATGATCGGAGCCAGAATGTGCCCCGTGACGAGGATCGCGATATAGGCGGGAAAGTCATCGGCGCGCTGTGGTGTCCAGTCAATCCCGCAGGCGGAGCAGTGGGTGACCGGCTTGAGCCAGCGGGTGAACAGCCGGGCCTGGCCGCAGCGGGGGCAGGTGCACCGCATGCCGCGCAGCATGGCGGCTCCGAAACTGAGGGGAAGCGACGGGGCGGCGCGTTGCGAGTCGACCATGGGCGCTGCCCTCGGCCTGTGCGGGATCAGCGTCAAGCTCCGATGACAGCCTTTCGGCTGGCAATAGCGTCGCGACGAACGGTGCAGCAGCCAGGCCGAGTCGGGGAACCCGCGGCCACGGCTAGTCGCATTTGTGATGTCTTCCCCTGGACCGTGCCGGTATGCTGCCGCCGACTACGGGAGCATTCAATGTACTACCTTGCGCGCCTCTCCACCATTGCAGGCGCATCCGTCATCGTCACCGCCGTGTTTATCGTCGCCGGCGTTCGGGTCATATTGACCTAGCCCGGATCGGACGGATTTGTGGTCTGAAGGGTGCGGCGGAGGCGAACGGCGGCTTCGTTGAGCTTGGCGCGATCGTTCCCGATGCGCCGGATGAGGTCGTTGGCCTGCGCCGTCGTCAGCCCGTGCTTGCGGGCGAAATAGCGCAATTCGTAGCCTTGATCGGCGGCAACGCGGCTGCGGTCGGCGGCGCCGCGTTTAATTGGGTCGTCCATTGCAATCTCCGCACCAGTCGACGGGAGCCTCTGCAGACAGCTCCCGCGCGAACTGCTAACGTCGCAGTCTCAACCGTAGTTCCCTCGAAATTGCAATCATTTAGCTGAGCACGGCACCCCGCAAATACTTCACGGCCCCAGTCGTGAACTTGCCGCCGGGGCGAGCACGGCCTATGCGTTGTCGCGGGCTCATGAGCTCAGATCGAAGGGAATTGCGATGCGGGCAGCGCCCGAGCAGGCCGCCGCCAGCGTTCCAGACCCTGATTCCGCGGCAGCCATGACTACGCTGCGCCGGGCCACGCTCGTGGCTCTGCTGATGCTGTCGTGGTGCGGTCTCGGCGCGCTGCTGATCTTCCCGAGTGAGCGCTACCCCGGCAACCTGCTGTACCTGACGCAGCTGTTCGCGCGGCGTCAGGATATCCCGACGGCCGTGGCCCTCGCGGTGCTGCTCGCCGGCTGCGGCTTGCTGCGACGCCGCGCTCCCACCCAAAGCCCGATGGCGCAGCTGACCACGGCCAGGGCCCTGGCCATCATCGGGGTGACGATGCTGGCGATCTGGGCGCTGCGGATGTTCGTGCTGTTCGATCACGATTTCACCCGCGACGAGCAGATGGCCTCGTTCGATGCGGCGATCTATGGCGCCGGACACCTCTTCGCGCGGCTGCCGGCGCAGATGCGCGAGCTCTATACGCCGCTCAACGAGCTGTTCCTCTTGCCGGTTGCGGATCATTCCGCCTGGGTGTCCAACTACCTGCCGGTCAATGCGATCGTCCGCGGTTTGGCGGCACACGTGATGCCGCCTTCGCTGGTTTCGCCGTTGCTCACCGGCATGGCCGGCCTGCTGCTGTGGCGCATCGCGCAACGCATCTGGCCTGACGACCGCTCGACGCAGATGGTGATACTGCTCTGCTTCGCGGGATCCTCGCAAGTTGTGCTGACGGGCGGTGCGACTTTCGCGATGGCCATGCATCTCGCGCTCAACCTGCTGTGGCTGGCCTGCTTCCTGCGGGGAAACCGCGCCGGCCATGCCGGGGCCATGATTACCGGCTTCTTCGCTACCGGCATCCACCAGCCGATTTTTCATCCGCTGTTCGTCCTGCCTTTCCTTGACCTGCTGCGCAGGCGTGGAGAATGGCGGCTGCTTGGTGCCTATATCGGCGCCTATGCAGTCATTGGCTTGGCCTGGCTCGGGTGGCCGCACCTGGTCCTGGCGGCGATCGATCCCGGTCCGGGGCCAGGCGCGATTGCCGCGGCGAACGCGACCGGCCTCATCGATCGCCTGCTGGTCCTGCTGCAGAACCCGCCCAACCTCGACGCGCTGTGGGTCATGGCCGGCAACCTGCTGCGGTTCGTCACCTGGCAGCATGTCTTGCTGGTGCCGCTGCTGCTGGTGGGTCTGCGCAAGTGCGCCGGGTCGGACGACCTTGCCCGCGCGCTGGTCTGGGGGGTGGGCCTGCTGCTGCTGACGATGACGATCCTGCTCCCGCCGCAAGGCCATGGCTGGGGCTATCGCTACCTGCACGGACTAATCGGGAACTGCTGCCTGCTGGCGGGGTATGGCTGGCGCTGGCTCGCAGCCCGGCGGTCAGCGCCAGTCAGGGCCATGCAGGTGACGACGGCTATATCGGTGCTGGTGCTCCTGCCCGTTCACGCGCTGATGGTGCGCGAACTCGTCGCTCCGTTCGGGGAAGCGCGGGCAGCCGTGGTTCGCAGTGGGGCGGACATCGTGGTGTTCGAAACCGGCAAGATTGCCTTCGACACCAACTTCGTCGTCAACCGCCCCGACCTTGGCCGTCCGATAGTGCTCCTGGGCGACATGTTGAGCCCGGCCCAGCTTGCCGGACTTTGCCCGGGGCGAACAGTGGCCTTTGCGAATTCCAGCGAGTTTCCCGACGTGGCCCGGTATTACGAGGAGCAAGCGCTGACCGCACCCGGAGGAAAGCAGCGCGCGCTGATCCGCGCGGCCGAGGCTGCCGGGTGCCGGATCGTCCCCTATCGGCGCCGCCCCTGAGGTGTCGTGACACGGAAATACAGCGGTCATTGAAGTGTAACATAACCGTCATAGGCCGCGCCTCAGGCAAGAGGTGGAGTGAAACGATGCACATGCAAAAGGGCCTGGCCCTGAAGAAGATTGCCGCGGCGACCGCCCTGACCGGTGCCGTCATGGCGAGCCCGGCACTGGCCGACGATACCCAGGCCTGGGGCACCCTCACCGTGAACGGCGCGATCTCCGGCAAAATCCGGGGTTCGAGCGAGACAGTGCTGCGCACAAGCGACGCGAAGGGTTTCTACGAGCTCGAGCAGAGCCTGATGGTGGGCTATAAGGCCAACAAGCACGTGACTTACTGGCTCGGCTATACCTTCAACCCGCAATATGCCCACGGCTCGTTCACCACGACCGAGAATCGCTTCCGCCAACAGGTCAGCGTCGACAACATCGCCAAGGTAGGGCCGTTCAATCTCAGCGGACGCATGCGGCTGGAAGAGCGGTGGCGCGACGGCCAGCGGGGTACTGCTTGGCGTCTGCGGCCCCAGGTGAAGCTCTCCATGCCAATCCACGGCAAGACCAATCTCAATCTGACCCATGAGAGCTTCATCAACCTCAACACGACCGGCTTCCAGAAGCAGTCCGGCTACGACCGGTCGCGGACCGGCCTGTCGGTGTCGACGCCACTCGCCAAGAACCTGACCATCGACGTGGGCTATCTCAACCAGCACGGGTTCGTGCGCAACGGCCCGGACACCGACGATCACGCCGCCACCGTGGGGCTGACCGCCAACTTCTGATCTGGCGAACGGCCGGTTTTCGACTGTCTGGCGGAGGCCGGCCATTACCGTAGAATTCCCTGCACTTACCAATCGGTGCTGCTGCCGGCACGCTCCGGCGCGCCAGCCTCGCCTGATCCGTGCCGCGACGGTCCGGCGATCCCGACCTGGCAGCCCCCAGGTTCCACCCGCCGGATCGTCATCCCCGCCGCTGCCGAATGCCGGAGCGGAGCCGGAACCGTTACCCAATCGTACGATTAGCGATTGACCTGCGGCCTCACGCGCGGTCCACTCGGCCCAGCTTGCTGCAGCGGACGAGGGCAGGATGACTCATTCGCGCCATCATCATCACGGCCCCGGCCGCGCCTGTGGGTCGGGCACGGCGCAGGCGACGGTCCGCGATCCCGTCTGCGGCATGACCGTGGTCCCGGCGAAGAGCCCCCATCTTGCCGAGGTGAAGGGCAAGGACTACCATTTCTGCAGCGCGGGCTGCCGGGCCAAGTTCGTGGCGGACCCGCAGCGCTATCTCTCCCCGCAACCGCAGCGCGAGGCTCAGGCTGTGCCGGAGGGCACGATCTGGACCTGTCCGATGCACCCTGAGGTGCGGCAGGCGAGGCCGGGATCGTGCCCGATCTGCGGGATGGCGCTGGAGCCTGCCGAGCCCGGCCTCGAAGAAAGGCCAAATCCCGAACTGGTCGACATGACCCGGCGGCTCGTGGTCAGCGCGGCGCTCGCCCTGCCGCTGCTGGTGCTGACCATGCTTGCGGACCTCACGGGCATTCACCTGGTGCCGATGGCTTACGCGCCGTGGGTCCAGCTCGCCCTGGCCTCGCCGGTCGTGCTGTGGGGCGCGTGGCCGTTCTTCGAACGCGGCGCGGCCTCGCTGCGCAGCGGCAACCTGAACATGTTCACGCTGATCTCGCTCGGCGTGGGCGTGGCCTATGGCTACAGCCTGGTGGCCGTGCTGTTCCCGGGCGTCTTCCCCGCGCAGTTCCGCACGATGGGGGGGATGGTGCCGGTCTATTTCGAGGCGGCGGCGGTGATCGTCGCCCTGGTCCTGCTCGGCCAGGTGCTGGAACTGCGCGCCCGCTCGGCGACGGGCCGGGCGATCCGCAGCCTGCTGGGCCTGGCGCCGAAGACCGCGCGGCTGGTCCGCGATGACGGCAGCGAGGTGGACGTGCCGCTGGACGAGGTCCAGCCGGGGCAGGTCCTGCGGGTGCGGCCGGGCGAGAAGATCCCGGTCGACGGGGTGGTGACCGAAGGACGCAGCGCGGTCGACGAGGCGATGATCTCGGGCGAGCCGCTGCCGGTTGCCAAGCAGCCCGGCGACCGGGTCACCGGGGCCACGGTGAACGGCACCGGGAGCCTGCTGATGCGGGCCGAGCGCGTCGGGCGCGACACCATGCTGGCCCAGATCGTGCGCATGGTCGCCGAGGCGCAGCGCTCGCGCGCGCCGATCCAGGCCCTGGCCGACCGGGTCTCGGGCTGGTTCGTGCCAGCCGTGATCGACGTGGCTGTGCTTACCTTCGTGCTCTGGACCCTGCTCGGTCCCGAGCCCCGGCTGGTCCATGCGCTGGTCAATGCCGTGGCGGTGCTGATCATCGCCTGCCCCTGCGCACTGGGTCTCGCCACCCCGATGTCGATCATGGTCGGTACTGGCCGGGGAGCTGCGGCCGGCGTACTGTTCCGCAATGCCGAGGCGCTCCAGGCGATGGAGCGGATCGACACTGTGGTGATTGACAAGACGGGGACACTCACCCTGGGCAAGCCGGAACTGGTCGCGGTCGTGGCGGCACCCGGCTTTGGTGAGGGCGAAGTCCTGGAACTGGCCGCCGCGCTGGAGCGAGGGAGCGAGCACCCGCTGGCCGCGGCGATCGTGGCCGGTGCGGCGGCGCGGAGGGCGGGGACTGCACCGGCGCAGGGCTTTTTGTCGCAAACCGGCAAGGGCGTCAGCGGCACGATCGACGGGCGTCGGGTGGTGCTCGGCAATGCCGTCCTGATGGGCGAGGCCGGAGCCGATCCCGCACCGCTCGCGGCATCAGCCGACGAGCGTCGCCGGCAGGGCGAGGGCGTGATGTTCGTTGCCGTTGATGGGCACCTGGCGGGGCTGCTGGCAGTGGCCGACCCGGTCAAGCCGGGGGCCGCCGAGGCGGTGGCCGCCCTGCGGCAGGAAGGGCTGCGGGTGATCATGCTCACCGGCGACAGCCGCGCCACGGCCGAGGCCGTTGCCGCGCGGATCGGCGGGATCGACGAGGTTCGCGCCGAGGTTCTGCCAGACCAGAAGCAGGCAGCGATTGCCGGGCTGCGCGCGCAAGGCCGCTCGGTCGCCATGGCGGGCGACGGGATCAACGATGCCCCGGCCCTTGCCGCTGCCGACGTGGGCGTCGCCATGGGCACCGGCACGGACGTCGCCATGGAGAGTGCCGGGGTGACACTGGTCGGCGGTGACCTGGCCGGGCTGGTAAGGGCCCGTCGGCTGGGCCGCGCGGTGATGCGCAACATCCGGGAGAACCTGTTTTTCTCTTTCGTGTTCAATTCCGCCGGGATTCCGGTGGCGGCCGGCGCGCTCTATCCAGCCTTCGGCCTGCTGCTGAGCCCGGTGATCGCCGGGGCGGCCATGGCGTTCAGCTCGGTCGCCGTGATCGGCAACGCGCTGCGGCTGCGCGCGGTAAGGCTTTGACCTTTCCGCCGCGCCCGGTCAGGTCGTGGCGGGCTGCTGGCCGGCCGACCAGACGAGAGGCAGGGTGAACAGCTGGAAGACCGAGCCGAGGTCGGTTTCCGGCCGGGCGCCGGGGGCGATGCGGAACTCCGGCAAGGAGGCGAGGATCTCCTCGAGCGCGATGCGCAGTTCACGCCGGGCCAGATGGATGCCCAGGCAGACATGGGTGCCAGCCCCGAAGCTCAAGTGCTGCGGGCGGCGATCGAACCGCACGACCTCCGGCTGATCGTAGGCCTCGGGGTCGCGGCCGGCCAGCGACAGGTTGATCGCCACACGGTCGCCCGGTTGAAGCGCGATGCCGCGCACGGACACGGGCTTGCAGCACAGGCGGGTGATGTTGACCGAGGCGAAGGCGCGCATCATCTCCTCGACAGCGTCGGGGATCAGCTCCGGCTGGCTGCGCAGCAGGTTCTGTTCCGCCGGGTTCTCCGCCAGATGCCGCACCATGTGTCCGAGATGGCTGGCGACGGTGTCGAGACCGCCGGTGTAGAGGGTCATGCCGAGCCCGATCATTTCTCCGGGGCCGAGGGTGCGACCGCGCACGTCCTTGGCAAGGGCATAGCTGATGAGATCGTCGGTGGGGTGCTGGCGACGATCGGCGAAGACCTCTTCGAGGTAGCCGGACACGCTGCGGACCGAATTCGCCACGGCTTCGAGGGATTCGCCGGAGATGAGCTGTTTTTCCCAGGTGAGGAACTGCCCGAGCATTTCGGCCGGTAGGCCCATGAGCCGCAGGAAGATCTTCGCGGGAAAGGGCACGGCGAAATCACCGATGAAATCGCATTTCCCGGAGCCTGCGAAATCGGCCACGTGCTGGCGGGCGTCGCGCCTGATCTCCTCTTCGAAGGCGGTCATGCGCGAGGGCGTGAAGCGCGGCTGGAGCAGCGCCTTGTAGAACCCGTGCGCGGGTGGATCCACTTCGAGCGGGATGAGCCGCCAATCGGCACTGACCAGCTCGCTCATCTGCGACAGGTTCTCGCTGCTGAAATGCTCGGTATCGAACAGGATCGAACGGATGTCCTCATTCCGGCGGAACACCCAGGCCGACCGGCCCGGGGAGAGATCCTCCACGAAGAAGGCCTCGGGCATCGTCGCGTGGAGTTCCTGCGCGATGTCGCCGGCCTTGCGCTCGCTACGCCGGCCCCGTCGAAACGGATAGTCGCGGACGAGATCCGAAACGGCTGACATGTTTTCTCTCCTGAACGAGCCTTGCCCGGTATTCCGGGTCGTTGACCGAACGCCGCTCAGGCAGCATCGCGCCGCGGCAGACTGAAATCGGGCGGGCGGCCGATCGACTGGACGACGAGTGCTGCGGCGACCAGCGAGCCCGCCACCCATGTGAGCACCCGGTCATACGAACCGAGCGCATCGTAGACGATGCTGCCGATGACGGGCGCAAAGGCGAAGCCGACCGTGTAGAGGGCCATGTAGACGCTGATGGCAGACCCGAAGTGGCGCGGCCCGAAATATTTCGCCGCCATGTAGGCGATGATGTCGCCCTCGGAGCCCATGGCAAAGCCGATGAGCAGTGGCGCGACCAGGGCAATGGTCGGGGAGCCGGCCACGTCGAGCAGCAAAATACAGGCAATGATCGGCAGGATGCATATCGCTGCCGCGACGTGCCGCGACGGTAGGCGATCGACCAGGTAGCCACCGAACAAGCGGCCGACGATGAGTGCCAGGCCCATGGTCGAGGCATATTTGGCAGCGGCAACGGCATCGATGCCAGACTGGAGGTACATCGGCTGCAAGTGAATGAACAACGTACCCAAGGCGCCGTATTGCAGGATGACCATCACTGCGATCGCCCAAAACCGGAAGCTCGCGAAAATTTCGCGGACTTCCATTCCCGGCAATTCCACTTCGCTCGCCGCAATCTTCCCTGCTGATGCGTGTCGGCGAAGGACCAGCAGCGCTAGGGGATAGGCCAGGACAAGTCCGGCAAGACCAATTGCTGGAAACACGGTCCACCAGCCAAACCGCTCGAGCATGAAGATCGAGATCAGCGGCGTGATGAAATGTGCAAGTCCGACGCCGCACATGGCTACGGCGAACGCGGTACCGCGATTCGCGTCGAAGACGCGGCTGAGCACGATGGTCCAGATCACGGGATTGACGAAAGGGGAGAGGATTCCGATGGCCGCCCAGCTGCTGTACCAGGCCGCTTGGCTGGAGCCGGTCAGGCCGAGCGAGGCAATGGACGCCGCATAGGCCGGAATCGCAATCCGGAGGATGGTGCGCGGCCCAACGAGATTGATCAGTATTCCGGGTAGTGGGCCCATGATCAACGGGATGGCAGCGGCGACCATCGGCCCCGCCGTGATGGTAGTCCTGCTCCAGCCGGTTTGCTGCTGGATGGTGGTGAGTGCGGTGCTGAACCCGCCGGCAAAGGCAGCTGAGAGCAGGATCCCGAAAACGCTTGCCAGAACCAGGGGCCACCCCCGTGCCCATTCCTCCCTCGCCGTCATTGAGCTCACTAGTCCCGTCTCCCGATTTTCGAGGAAGGATACACGTCTGGAATCGAAAGGCGAGCGTCGTCGAGCCTGCGACGATGCGGATGGGCAATGTCGTGCCCAAGCCTGCCAGCGAACCGGGCAGAGTTTGGGTCCCCAGCCGCTTACATTGGGGATTTCACTCGGGAGTGCTTTATCCGTAGACTCTCGCGGTCTGACCCTGGAGGCCACAGCCAGATTTCGCAAACACCGCGTCAATCATGGCCAAGGCACTGTGGCGGAGACGGAGGGATTCGAACCCTCGGTACCGGATTTACCAGTACGACGGTTTAGCAAACCGTTGGTTTCAGCCACTCACCCACGTCTCCGGTTCGCAGCGGCGAAGCGGGCCTATAGCGGCGGGTGACGGGGGCGGCAAGTGGCTGGGGGGGATTTTTGGGAGGGGGTCGGCAAAGGCTCACGCGCTCTTCCGGTCGCAAAACGGACTCGGCTCATCGCCGGTTCATTGCAGCGGCGGCAGGCATGGATTCTCAACCAGGCGTAGATCGCTGGAGGACGGGAGCATTATGCCGAAATCATACGGAATCGCCCGGGGCCTACTCGCGGCCTTGACCGGGGCGGCGCTGGCGTTCACGGCGCAGCCGGTTATGGCCCAGGTCCGCGCGGTCGATCCGGACGCGGCCATCGACGGAGACCTCGTCGGGAGCGCACCCGCGCCGACCATCACCGCGGCGCCCGTCGCCACGGCCGCGCCGACGCCGACCGATCCGACCGCGAACCCGGTGGTAACTTCGCCCGATGCCGAGCGCGCGGCGGCGCAGGCCTCGACCAATCCGGTTCAGGCCGGCCAGCAGGGTGCCACCTATCACCAGGACGACCTCATCGGCGCGGCCGAGGGCGTGTTCGGCAAGGGCGCGCATGGTCTGGCCGACCTGATCAAGGGCCTGCTCGCCAAGCAGGGTGAGCCCAACGGCTATATCGTCGGCCGCGAGGGCGGGGGTGCGATCGTTGTCGGCCTGCGTTATGGTTCGGGTACGCTCTACCACAAGATCGAAGGCCAGAAGCCGGCCTACTGGACCGGCCCCTCGATCGGCCTGGACCTGGGGGCGAGCGCGGGCAACACCTTCGTGCTGGTCTACAACCTCTATAACACCGAGGACCTCTATCATCGCTACGGCGCGGGCGAGGGGCAGGCTTACCTAGTTGGCGGCTTTCATGTCAGTTACTTGCGTCGCGGCGACGTGGTGCTGATCCCGGTGCGCATGGGCGTGGGGCTGCGGCTGGGGCTCAATGCCGGCTATATGAAAATCACCAAGAAGAGCCGCTGGTTGCCGTTTTGACGGGGTTCGCAGCGAAGTGGCGCTCAACGAAGGGGCTCGCCTTGCCTGACGGCTCCGCGACCGCGGCGCGCTCCAGACGAGGCTCGCCAAGGCACTGAGGGGGAGGGCGCATCTTTCGGGCGCGCCGGGAAAAGGGCTTTGCTGCATGGGTGAAGGCCGCTAAAGGCGCGCGCATGTCCAGCAGCACCGTTCTCACCAACCTTCAGCAGCAGCCGGCCGATGCCCTGCTCGCACTGATCAAGCTCCACAATGCCGACCAGCGGGCCGACAAGATCGACCTGGGCGTGGGCGTCTATCGGACCGACACCGGGGCGACGCCGGTGTTCAAGGCGATCAAGGCGGCGGAGAAGCAGCTGTTCGAGACGCAGGATTCCAAGGCCTATCTCGGGCCCGAGGGCGACATGGAGTTCGTCCACGCGCTGATGCCTTATGTGTTCGGCGCGGCGAACCCGACCAAGGACGGCCGGATCGAGGGCATGCAGACCCCGGGCGGCACCGGCGCGGTGCGCATCGCTCTTGCGCTGGCCAAGCGGGCCGGCGTAGCGCGGATCTGGATGGGTACGCCGTCGTGGCCCAACCACGCGCAGATCGTGGCCGACCTCGGCCTTGAGCTGAAGGGCTTCGTCCATGCCACCAAGAGCGGCCTTGCCGACATGGATTCGCTGCGCTTCGCGATCGGTCAGGCCGAGCCGGGGGATGCGATCCTGCTGCACGGCTGCTGCCACAATCCGCTCGGGATCGACTACAGCCCGGCGCAGTGGGACGAGATCGCCGGCCTGATCAGGGGCCGCGGCCTGCTTCCGATCATCGACCTTGCCTACCAGGGCCTGGGCGAGGGCATGGAGGAGGACGCCTATGGGCTGCGCACGGTGCTGGCCGAAGTGCCCGAGGCGCTGATCGCCTATTCGTGTGACAAGAACTTCGGACTCTATCGCGACCGCGTCGGCGCGGTCTACCTGATGATGGCCGATGCGGCGCAGGTGAGCGCCGCGCTGTCCAACGGCCACAGCCTGGCCCGCGCGGCCTGGTCGATGCCGCCGGATCACGGCGCTGCGGCGGTGCGGATGATCCTCGAGGATCCGTCGCTCGTCGCCATGTGGCAGGCCGAGCTTGACGAGATGCGGGCGCGGATGCGCCAGGTCCGGGCGAAGCTGGCGGCGGCCGGAACGGCGGGCACGGTCGACATGACCCCCTTCGGCACGCAGAACGGCCTGTTCTCGATCGTACCGCTGACGCCGGAGCAGGTCCTCGCCATGCGTGAGAAGCACGGGATCTACATGGCTGGGTCGGGCCGGATCAACGTGGCCGGGCTGACCATGGGCAACATCGACCAGTTCATCGCCGCCGTGGCGGACGTGACCGCCGCCTGACGGCGGCGACGGGATGGCATGCAAGGTGTGCGGAGGCTTTCGGCTTCCGCGCGCTTTCGCGTTTACTGGCAGGTGCTCCAGTTGCCGGCTTTGCAGGCCGCGACCTGCCGTCGCCACGCGGCCATGCGCTGCTGGTAGTCGGCCTGGGCGTAGTCGTAATCGGCCAGGACCTGGCGGTGCTCGCTGGCGCGGATAGCATAATCGCGACTGGCCGTTGAAGTACCACCCTGATCGCGCACCGCCCGCCAGCCGACCGCATAGGCCTCGTCGCGCTCGCGCACATGCGCAAGCTGGCCGAGGTTCAGTTGCCGGGTCAGTTCTTGGTCGCGCGCGCGGGCTGCGGCAGTGCGCATGGCCGGATCCTTCGGGTCATCCGCAAGGGCGGGTGTGGCGAGGATCGCCATGGCGAAGGCAACAGTGATCAGGCGCATGGCATGTCCCCTTGTCGGAGCGGGATTAGCCGAGCCTTGGTTGGGGGGAAATAGAAGCCGCCGTCAGGCCTTTGCGGCTCGTCGCAAGCCAAGCACGCCTCCGGGTCGAGCAAGCTTCCAGCACTTCGCCGCAAACGGCCCGGTGGCGCGGGTGCACGGTGATCGGCGAGATGTGGCCGGGCGGGCTGACCGGTTCGGTCTATTGCCCGACGATCGGGCAGCGGCCCCGGGTCGAGACCAGGACGACGGTATGCCGGTAGACCCGGTTATTCGGCGCGCGGGTACACTGTCAGCGAGGCGATCTGCCCCGCCAAGTTGCACCGGAAGATACTGAGGGCCCTGGTAGGTTCTCCGGCAGGGGTGATCACATCGACCTCGACCGCCACGCCGTCCGGTCCGGTGAAGCGATAGCCCGGGGCAGGCGTCGGCCAGCCATTGGCGAAGGCAGCAGCGTAGTTGCCGGCGATGGCCTGGCGGCCCTCGAACCGGGTGCCGTTGGGAAAGACCAGCACGGCATCTTCGGCGAAGAGGCCGACCAGTGTATCCATGTCGCGCGCGTTCACGGCGGCGAAATAGGCGGTGGCGATGTCGTTGGCATCGCGCGGACCGGGTGTGCCGCTGGCCTCCGCGACGGACCGGCGCATGCGGGCAAGCATGCTGCCACCGGCGTTCGCGATGAGGGCCTTGGCTGCGGGGGCGGCAATCGGCAGGGCCAGCCCGTGGCGCAAGTCCTTGGCGAGCAGGCCGTGCAGCCCGTCGATATGAGCAGCGCGCGCTGGGTCCACCCCATCGACCTTGTACAGCCGGTCGACGATGCCGAGGGCATAGCTCTGGGCCGAGCCGGACTGGAGCGCCGCAGTCAGCTGGACGATGTCGAGCCTCAGCTCCGCGGCCATGTCCAGGATGGCCATTGAGGTGCCATAGTTGGCGAAGGACACGAGATTGTTGAGCAGCTTGCCTTCCTGGCCGCGGCCCACGGGGCCGAGCAAGAAGGCCGTGCCGATGGCGTCGAGCCAGGGGCGGGCGCGTTCGAAATCAGCCGGGGAGGCGCCGACGAACAGCGACAACTTGCCGGCGATGGCATAGTCCGGCCCTCCCGATACGCCGGCGTCGACGAAGCCGATGCCGGTCTCGGCGGCTTGCGCCGCGACACGGCGGGCGAGATCTGGCGACACGGTCGAATGAAGCAG
>JGI24751J29686_10000154_pt1 | contig 32923 bp, 29 predicted proteins | sample KBSSwiS6_FD_29686 | JGI IMG/M metagenome (IMG submission 29686)
GTCGCGATCGACGTTATCGGCTCGCCCGACGATCCGTTCGAGACCGGCGTGCGGCTGTCCGCCGCGGGCCAGCTCGTCCGCGCGGCCACGGCGGAGGGGCTCGTTGGACTTGACGAACAGGGCCAGGTCATCCCCGCCCTCGCCGATCGCTGGATCGTCACCGACGACGGACTCAGCTACATCTTCCGCTTGCGCGACGGCTCCTGGCCCGACGGCACCGAAATCTCCGGAGACACCGCGCGGCAGTCGCTGCGGGCGGCCCTGGCGCGGCTGGCCGGGACAAGCCTGTCACTCGACCTTGCACCCATCGACGAGATCCGCGCCATGGCCGGCCGGGTCATCGAGATCCGACTGCACCGGCCCACGCCCGACCTCCTGCAACTGCTGGCCCAGCCCGAACTGGGGCTGATCCACAAAGGAGCCGGTGGCGGGCCAATGATCCTGAAACGGTCAGGAGAGACGGCTATCCTCGCCCTCATCCCGCCGAGCCAGCTGGGCCTGCCGCAGCCGGATGACTGGCGCGCCGGACAGCGCGTTCTCAATGTCCTTGCGCTACCAGCGCATCTTGCCACGCAGCGGTTCTCCGAAGGCAAGGTCGATGTCGTCCTCGGCGGCCGGTTCGAGGACCTGCCGCTGGCCCAGGCGGTCGCAGGGATTGCTCGCCGTCCGCTGCGGCTCGATCCGGCTCATGGCCTGTTCGGCCTCGTCGTCGTCACGCCGCGCGGCTGGCTGGCGCTGCCAGAATGCCGGGAGGCGCTGGCCATGGCGATCGACCGCGACGCCATCGGCGCCGCCCTAGGGCTTGGCGCCTGGTCCGGCACCACGCTGATCGCGCCGACGGGGAACGGGACTGCCCCTGCCGAGCGCTGGGCCGACCGCTCGATCGGCCAGCGTCGCGCTGAGGCCGCGACCCGCATCGCGCGGTGCAAGGGCCGGAGCGGTGACCCGGGCCCGCTGCGGCTGACCCTGCCAAACGGTCCCGGCTCCGATGCACTCCACGCGCTCCTGGCCGAGGACCTGGCCAGGGTGGGCATAGCCCTGGCGCGTGTCCGGCCCCGCTCCGCCGGCGACCTGCGGCTGATCGACCTGATTGCACGTTCGCAGCGCCCGGAGTGGTACCTCCATCAGCTGAGCTGCGCCGTGCTCAAGGGCCCGTGCAGCGAGGCGGCCGATGCGAGGATGGCGCTGATCGAGGCCCAGACCGACCCTGCTGCCGCCACCCAGGTCGCCGCCGAGGCCCTTGGCGCGCAGACCTCGGCCAATATCTACATCCCCCTCGGCAACCCCGTCCGCTGGTCGCTGGTTCGCGAGCGGGTCGAAGGATTTTCGCTCAATCCCGCGGCTTTCCATCCCCTCCCGCCCTTCGCACGGGTTGGCGGTTGAACCCCGTCCGGCCCAGTTCGTTGGCTTAAATCTAAATTAACCTTTCTCTTTCATAGCTCCTATGGTTAATTGCTGGCGCACTCTCGTAACAGGAGGGGGTGTGCCAGTTTCGGGGCATAAGGGGGACACCCAATGCGAGTGCTGTTGATCGAGGACGAGCCGACTACGGCTCGGGCTATCGAATTGATGCTCACGGCTGAAGGCTTCAACGTCTATTCGACGGATCTGGGCGAGGAAGGCCTCGATCTGGGCAAGCTCTACGACTACGACATCATCCTCTTGGACCTCAACCTGCCCGACATGCACGGGTATGACGTCCTCAAGAAGCTGCGCGTCGCCAAGGTGCAGACGCCGGTACTGATCCTTTCGGGCATCGCCGAAATGGATTCCAAGGTCCGATCGTTCGGCTTCGGCGCAGACGACTACGTGACCAAGCCGTTCCACCGCGAAGAACTGATCGCCCGCATCCACGCGGTGGTCCGCCGTTCGAAGGGCCATTCGCAGTCGGTCATCCGCACCGGCAAGCTGGCGGTGAACCTCGATGCCAAGACCGTCGAGGTCGACAGCGCCCGGGTGCACCTGACCGGCAAGGAATATGCGATGCTCGAGCTGCTTTCGTTGCGCAAGGGCACCACGCTGACCAAGGAAATGTTCCTCAACCATCTTTACGGCGGGATGGACGAACCGGAACTGAAGATCATCGACGTGTTCATCTGCAAGCTGCGCAAGAAGCTGGCCCATGCCTGCGGCGGCGACAACTACATCGAGACGGTCTGGGGTCGCGGCTACGTGCTGCGCGATCCGAACGACCTGGCCGAAGTGGCCTGACGCCGGGCCAACTTCGCGACCGACTTATCAGCGGCCCGCTTGCCCACCGGCAGGCGGGCCGTTCTGCGTCGGGATGGTTGGTGTCGCGGCGACAGACGAAATCGGCGTGGTGCTGGGTGATACTGTGTCGCCTGGCTAAAACCGAGGTTACTTCGTGCGCTGACAAGGACTTGGGCAGAAAAGTGCAGGGGTGACACTTTTCCAGCCCAAATTTGCCCTGGCGCTGTCAACGAGCGGGGGGCGCAAGCTGGACGCCGCCATGATGACGATGCTTCCACCTGCTGAAGTAGAGTCTAGGAAAATCCGCGTCAGAACTTCAGCCGCAGGGTGATGCGGGCGTTGCGCGGCTGGCCGGGGGCGATGTTGTTGTCGGTATGGGCGCTGGGATAATAGGTGGTATTGAGCAGGTTCTCGACATTGAGCTGTAGCGCGATGCGTGCGCTGAGGTCGAGATAAAGCGCGGCATCGACCCGGGTGAACGCCGGCAAGGTGACCGCGTTGCTGATCGAGGCGAACTGGCTCGATTGGTGGACGACCCCGAGGCCGATTCCCGTGCGGCCAAGGCCGAGCGCCGGCGGCAGGTCATAGCGGGTCCAGAGCGAGGCCTGGTGGCGCGGCATTTTGTCGAGTTGTCGGCCCGAGGGCGCGGAGGCGGTGGTGCTGCGGATCTCGCCCCGCTGGTGCGAATAGCCCGCGCTGACGTGCCAACCCCGAGCGACCTGTCCGGCGAGCGAGAGTTCCCAGCCCTCGACGCGCGTGGAGCCGGTCAGGACGAAAGCATTCGCATTGGCGGGATCAGCGGCGCGGGTGTTGAACCGATCGACCCGGAACAATGCCCCGTTGATCGTAAGGGTGTCGGCGACATGCCACTTGAAGCCGAGTTCGAGGTTGCGAAATTCCTCAGGCGCAAGGGTCTGCAGATTGGCGGCAAGGGTGGTGAATTGCTCTCCGGTTTGCGGCAGGAAGCTTTTCGCATAGCTTGCGTAGAGCGAGATTTCGGGCCTCGGCTTGACGATAAGGGCGGCGCGCGGAGACCATTTGCGGTCAGTCCGGCTGGTCACGGCCGGATTGGTCACGCTTACGGCAGTGATCTTGAAGTCTTCATAGCGTGCCCCAAGAAGCAGTTGCAGGTGCTCCCCCAATTCCAGCTGATCCTGGATCAGAATCGATCGAGTGCGCACGTCCGACCGGGTGACGCTCGGGGCTTTGAAGGTGAATGCGGGCACAGTGATGGTGCGATCCAGCGTAGCGGTTGTGCTGCTGGCACCGCCGAAGCTGGTATCGCCGCGGCCGGCGTCGGTATCCTGATCGGATGCCTCGATACCGACCAGCAGGGTGTGGCGGACCGGTCCGGTGACGCCCTTCCAGACAAGATTGACCTGGCCCACCCGATTGGTGCGATCGGTCGTGCTGTTGTAGCCGGTAAGGACAACCGTGTTGGCGGCGACATTGACCGCACCCGGAACGATGTTGGCATAGGCCTTGTCGTAATTGGCCCAGAGCGCCGTGGCGTTGAGGCTGAGGCTGTCGGTCAGTTCATGGTCGATCCGGGCGCGGGCGATATGGGCAGTGACCGAACTGCGGTTGACAGCAGGGTCGCCGAAGAAAGTGCGGTCGTAGCCGCGCAGCGGGGCTCCGGCGAGCGAGGGTACGCCGCGATCAGTGATCCGGCGGTCCTCGGCATATTCGTAGGCAAGGTTGAGGCGGGTGCGCTCGCCAATCTGGGCGGCGATGGTCGGGGCGAAGCCGGTGAAGTGGCCGGTGAAGAAATCCCGATGATTGTCGAGGCTCTCGTGCGTCGCGTTGAGCCGCAGGGCAGCGGCGGACCCGATCGGGGCGTTGGCATCACCGGCCAGCGACCATGCCCCGAAGGCATCCACGCTACCCGATGCGGTCAGGGCGGTTTCCCCGAGCAGCGGCTGCTTGGAAACCCGGTTGATCACCCCGCCGCCGCCGCCGCGGCCAAACAACAGCGCATTGGCGCCCTTCAGAACCTCGACGCGGTCGGTGTTGTAAAGCGGGCGGTAATATTGGGCATCGTCGCGCAACCCGTCGAGGAAAAAATCGGCCGTTGACGACTGCCCTCGAACGATGATCTGGTCGCGATGACCTTCGCCCTGGCCGAGCGAGACCCCCGGAACATAACGCAGCGCGTCGCCGAGCTGGACCATGCCTTGATCCTCGATCTGCTCGCGGCTGACCACTGCGACCGACTGGGGGGTGTTGATCAGCGGCGTTCCGGTGCGTGTCGCGGCCACCGGCTCCGCATCGCGCTGGCCTCTGACCACGATGCCGGAATCGGCCTCCGCCTCGGCAGCAGCAGCGCGCGCGGAGCCGAGGCTGCAGAGTGCCGGGGCCAGCAGGAACAGCGAAATACCGGAACGGGTCATTGATGCCTCCACGAAATGCCAAGTGTGCTTGCTATGTGGGCGGGCTACTGAGAATCACTCGCAATAGCAACAGGAAATTTGCGGGTTCCTGTGGGATGGCTGAGACGTGGGATCGGGCAGCATGGAACAGCACCCGCGGTCCGGCGATGCTGCAGGGTGGTTGCACGGCGGTTGCAGCTTGGTTGCAATCGGCCGGCTACGGCCGGCCGCCCGACAGGATTCTGCGGATATTCATGCTCAGTTTAACTGACGATCAGGCAATGATGTCGGGAATCAGGTAGTCCTCGATCAGGGCAATCTGGTCCTTGAGCTTCAGCTTCCGCTTCTTGAGGCGCGCGATCTGGAGCTGATCGCCCGGGGCGGCCGAGCTCAGGGCCTCAATGGCGGCATCGAGGTCGCGATGCTCGATCCTGAGCATTTCCAGACGTTTGCGCAGTTCTACTTCGCTGACGCCGTTCACCTGACCTGATCCATTTGCACTGTTCTTCGTCTGATAGCGACGATCCGGCCGATGCCGGCGACCGGCGGCTTAACGCAGCTCGGACCAAATCCACCGCTTTGAACTCGTATTCGCTTCGCTACCTAGGCTTAATGTGCTTTCCTGACAATCGCGCTGCCGGAGCTGTTTTGACCTGAGTCGGCATGACGAAATCGCGTGAAGAAATCGCGCGACGGCATTGCTGGCGACAGGGCTGGGCAGTCCGGGGCGTGACGGTCGGGAGATCGGCCGAAGCAGGAGCAACTCAGGAGGTATGCTCATGGAATCGTCGCATGTCAGCGCATTGCAGATGAAGCACGCGGGTATCGAACGGCAGATCGCCGAAGAGATGAACCGGCCGGCGCCAGACCAATCGATGATCCAGGTCCTCAAGAAGCGCAAGCTCAGGATCAAGGAAGAACTCAGCCTCAACTGACGAAGGCCGCGCCGGTTCTTCAGCTATCGGTACGGATCGCCGTGGTCCGCACCGAAATGGCAGATGATGGGCCGGCGCTCTTTGCCCACCCCGTTTCCAAGCGGCCCGGTTTCGGGTAACCGGCGAACATGCCATCCGCAGTCATCGCCGCCCGGACCATCCTGACCCGCCTACACGAGGTGATGGCGTCGCGCATGAACGCGCAGGCGAAACTCAACACCGTAGTCGATGTGATCGGTGAGGCGCTCGATAGCGAGGTCTGCTCGGTCTACCTGCTGCGCGAGGGCATGCTCGAACTGTTCGCCACCCGCGGCCTTGCCCAGGAGGCCGTGCACGTCACGCGCATGGCGATCGGCGAGGGCCTGGTTGGCACGATCGCGGGCAATGTCGACACGCTGAACCTCGCCGAGGCCACTGCCCATCCTGACTTCTCCTATCGCCCGGAGACCGGAGAAGAGAAGTTCCACTCCTTCGCCGGCGTGCCGATCGTGCGGCGGGAGCGGTCGGTCGGCGTACTCTGCGTCCAGCACGTGGATCCGCGCCGCTACGAGGAAGTGGAGATCGAGGCGCTGCAGACCGTGGCCATGGTGCTCTCGGAACTCATCGCCAATGCAGACCTGGTGGATGAGGACGAGGGCGCGGGCCTCGGGCCGGCGCATACCGGCATGGAGCTGCTGCGGGGGCTGACGCTGGTCAAGGGCCTCGCCAGCGGAGTGGCGGTGTTCCACCAGCCGCGGGTGACGATCGAGCATACCGTGGCCGACGATACCGAGGCCGAGCGTCAGCGCGTCTATCTCGCCTTCGACAAAATGCGCGACCAGATCGAGCGCATGGCCGCCCAGGCCGAGTTCGGCGTCGGTGGCGAGCACGAGGAGGTGCTCGAGACCTACAAGATGTTCGCCTATGATGAGGGCTGGAGCCGTCGCATCAACGAGGCGATCGATTCCGGGCTCACCGCCGAGGCGGCGATCGAGCGCGTGCAGCAGCGCACACGCATGCGCATGCGCCAGATCGACGATCCGCTGCTGGCCGACCGGATGCACGACCTGGAGGATCTCTCCAACCGGCTGCTGCGGACCGTTTCGGGCCAACTCGGCACAGCTGCGAGCAAGGGGCTCCGGCAAGATTCGATTCTGATCGCGCGCAATCTCGGGCCCGCGGAACTGCTGGAATATGACCGGCGGCGGCTGAAGGGCGTGATCCTGGAAGAGGGCTCGCTAACCGCCCACGTGGTCATTGTCGCCCGGGCCATGGGCGTGCCGGTGATCGGCCGGGTTCGGGCCCTGCGCGGCGTGATCCGCGAGGGCGACCACCTGCTGCTCGATGCCGATGTGGGCACGGCCACAGTGCGGCCGACCGCGGCGATCGCCGAAGCCTTCGACCTGCGCTTCGCCAAGAACCGCCAGCGCCAGGCGACCTATGCCGCCCTGCGCGACGTCGAGCCACGTACCTTGGACGGTACGCGCATCACCGTGATGATGAATGCGGGCCTGCGGGACGATGTCGCCATGCTCAACCTGACGGGCGCGGACGGAATCGGGCTCTATCGCACCGAGTTCCAGTTCCTCGTCTCGGCCACGCTCCCTGCGCGCGAGCGGCAGACGCGGCTCTACCGCGAGGTGCTGGAGGCCGCGGGGAACCGGCCGGTAGTGTTCCGCACGGTGGACATCGGCGGTGACAAGGCGCTTCCCTACCTGCGCCACGACGATGGCGATGGCGAGGAGAATCCCGCCATGGGCTGGCGCGCGCTGCGAGTGGCGCTGGAGCGCGAGGGCCTGCTCAAGGCCCAGGCCCGCGCCCTGTTGGAAGCTGCGGCTGGGCGTACACTCAACGTGATGTTCCCGATGGTGTCAGAGCCATGGGAATTCGACGCGGCCAAGGCGGTGTTCGACCAGCAGCTCGATTTCCTGCGCAAGCAGAAGCGCATGCTGCCCGAAGCGATCCGCTATGGGGCAATGCTGGAGGTGCCGGCGCTGGCCGAGGTGCTGGACATCCTGGCGCCCAAGATCGCGTTCCTCTCGATCGGGACCAACGACCTCACCCAGTTCCTCTTCGCGGCCGACCGGGCCAATCCCAAGCTCGCCGAGCGCTATGACTGGCTGAGCGTGCCGATCCTGCGGTTCCTCAAGCGGGTGCTGAACGGGGTGGCAGGCCATCCGATCGACGTCACCGTCTGCGGCGAGATGGGGGGGCGGCGGCTGGAAGCCATGGCCCTGCTCGGGATCGGCATCCGCCGGCTGTCGATCACGCCAGTTTCCGTGGGGCCGATAAAGGAAATGGTCGGGCAGTTGAATCTTGAGGAACTGGCCGAGGCCATGGCCGTGTGGCTAGAAACCCCGCCACCGAGCCTGCGCACGGTCCTGGTGGATTGGGCCGCAGCGCGCGGGATCGAATGCGACTGAGCGAACGCTTGAGCCGAATCAACTGATCGGCTGCCCCGGCCATCCCGTCGCTTTGGCGGCATGCTGGCAACAGGGTGGCTTGACATTCACCCGCCCTGCCCGTTGGCTGTCGTTCCACGGGGCGTAGATCCATATCCGACGGGACCGGAATGGCCGAAGAACAACGACGGGACGGAGTGATTGAGTTTCCGCATCCACGCCTTACGGCGGGCGGTCGGCTTCGTGCGGCGCGCGAGGCGGCGGGTCTCAGCCTGGCCGACATGGCCGCGCAGACCAAGATTTCCACGCGGATGCTCACGCTGATCGAGGGCGGTGACTATGCCGCCCTTCCCGCCAAGGCTTATGCCACCGGGTTCACCCGGACCTATGCCCGAGCGCTGGGGCTCGACGAGGCGGAGATCCTGGCCGAGGTGCGCCGCGAACTGGGCCAGGCCGATCCGGTGGAGAACCGCTTCGCGCCGACCTTCGAGCCCGGCGATCTGTCGCGGGTACCAAGCGCCCGCTTCGCCTGGCTGGCCGGGGTGGCGGCGCTGATCGTGCTGGCGGCGGGGCTGCTCTTGTGGCGCAGCTATTACGCGCCGGCCGTGACCTTGCCGCCGCTGACCGAACCACCGGTTGCGCCGAGCCCGGTCGCGGCGCCTGCCCCGGGCCCGATCATGGCGCCGCGGCCGGAGCCTTCCATGCAAGTCCCGACGGTGGTGGCCAGCGCTCCGGCAGGAGCGGCAGCGGGTCCGCAATTGCGGCCGCGCCCCGCCCCCAGGCCCGGAACAGACTCCACTCCCGTGGCGACAACGCCTGCGGGCCCGACGGGCGGTGTTTCGGACCCGTCCGCGGGTGCCGCTGCTGCTGACGCCGCTGTGGCGGCGACGCCGGCGCTGCATACATCGCCGACATCCACTACTCCGTAGTGCCCCTCTCTCGACAGGACTGGGTCGAACCCGCTAAGGCGCGGAGGTAGGGGCTTTCATGCCGGCGCGCGGGATCGCGACGGCGCTGAACCGACGGGAGCTGCGAAGCCAAGATGACTGGCCTAAGGGTTATTTCGATGGGGTGGCCCACGCGCGGTGTGGCCGGACTGGCGCTGGCCGCCGTGCTGTTGGGCACCAGCGCCCCGGTGCTCGCGCAGACCGCGGCAGGCCCGGACGGCGAGGCGCGGTTGCGCAAGATCGAGGCGGAAGTGCGCGCCCTGCAGCGGCAGGTGTTCCCCGGCGGCGACGGTAAGTATTTCGCGCCCCAGGTCACTGCGCCGACCTCGCCGACCCAGGCTCTCGGCACCCCGGCGAGCACGCCGGTGAGCGACCTGCTGACCCGGATGGACGCGGTCGAGGCGCAGATCGCCCGGTTGACCGCGCAGAGCGAGGAAACGGCCAATCGCGTCGCCCAGATCGAGGCGAAGATGGCGGCCGCGGCGGCGGCCGCTGCTCCGGCCGCCGCCCTTGCCGATCCGGCGGCAGCGCTTGCCCCAGCGGGGGCTCCGGCGGTCTCAGCGGCTCCGGCGGCACCGGCCGCGGCAGCTGCCGCCGTTTCCGCCGCTCCGGCGGCACTGTCCGCTGCTCCGTCAAAGCCTGCGACGGTAGCGGCCAAGCCGGCCCCGGCCAAGCCGCCGATTGCGGCCAAGCCTTCTCCTCAGCGCGTGGCTGCGGTGCAGAAGATCGAGAAGCCGGCGACGGGCAATCCCGGCGACGACGAATACAGCTACGGCTTCCGCCTTTGGGACGCCAAGTTCTACCCCGAGGCGCAGCAGCAGCTCCGGCTCTATGTCGACAAGTATCCCAGGGATGCCAAGATCAGCTACGGTCGCAACCTGCTGGGCCGCGCCTTCCTGGACGACGGCAAGCCGCGCGAGGCCGCCCCGTGGTTTCTCCAGAACTACCAGGCCGACAAGCGCAGTGCCCGTGCACCCGACAGCCTGCTGATGCTGGCTGAATCCATGCGCCAGTTGGGCGACGGCAGCCGTGGCTGCATCGCACTGGCCGAATTCTTGGAGAACTATGCTGCCGAGGCGGCGGGCCGCCTCAAGGCGCAGTATGACGCCACCCGCAGCGCCCTCAAGTGCCAGTGACCCGCCGGTAGCGCGCTTTGCCGAAGGGCTGGCGCGACTGCGCGGCCCGCGACACGGCAACGACAAGCTCGGCCTGGCCGTTTCGGGAGGGCCGGACAGCCTTGCCCTGCTGCTGCTGGCCAGCCGGGCTCTCCCCGGACAGGTGCAGGCGGCGACCGTGGACCACGGCCTGCGCGCCGAAGCAGCGGACGAATGCGTCTTCGTGGCGCGGGTTTGCGCCGGCTTGGCCGTGCCACACGCAACGCTGACCGTTTCGGTGGGCGATGGGAATATCCAGAGCGAGGCACGGGCGGCGCGCTATGCGGCCTTGGCGCACTGGGCGACAGCGGCGGGCCTCGGCGCCCTTGCGACGGCGCATCATGCGGACGACCAAGCCGAGACCCTGCTTGCCCGCCTCAACCGCGCTAGCGGGGCAGCGGGCCTGGCCGGAGTTCGGGCCGTGGGCCGGGTGCCAGGAACCGCGCTGCCGCTGCTACGACCACTGCTGGACTGGCGCCGGGCGGAACTGGCGGAAGTGGTCAGCGCGGCGGGACTGCGGGCAGTGGATGATCCGAGCAATCGCGATCCTCGCTTCGACCGGGTGCGCCTGCGCCAGGCGCTCGCCGGAGCGGACTGGCTGGACGTGCCGGCCATCGCTCGTTGCGCGCAGCATCTTGCCGAGGCGGATGCGGCGTTGGACTGGGCGACGGCACGTGAGTGGCAGGAATGCGTCCAGCCTGGGGCGCTGGGAAGCTATGTCTACCGGCCGAGTGCGCCGCGGGCGATCGCTCTCAGGGTTATTGCCCAACTGGTGGCGCGGCTTGACGGGGAGGCGCCGCGTGGCGGGGCTGCGGCGCGGCTGTTCGACAGCCTGATGGCGGGCCAGCCCGCCTCGATCGGCTCGCTGGTGGCGCGGCCCGGGCCCGATGGGTGGAGCTTCATGAGGGCCCCGGCGCGGCGGGGGTGAGGTTATCACGCTGGGTCTTGCCTGAAGGGTCCATGGCGGTCCCGGAGCGGGCCGCGACGTTTGCAGACACGGGCGGACGAGGGTCAGCTTAGCGAGTCGCCCAAGCCGACCATCTTGCCGCGGGTGATGTAGACCGGAGTGCCGATGGCGGTGATGCCGAACAATTTCTTGGCAAACGGTGTGGGCACGCCGACACAGCCGTGGCTGGCATAGCCGTTTTCGACCTTGGTGCCATGGATCGAGATGCCGTCGTTGGTGAGGCGCATCATGAAGGGCATCGGCGCACCGTCGTAGATATTGGAATAATGATCGGCGTTCTTCTGCGTGATCGGGAATAGGCCGGTGGGAGTCGGTTTTTCGGTGGTGCCCAGAAGGACAGCGGTAGCCGCGATCTCGTAGCCGCCGCGGAAAACCGAGAGAACCCGGGCGTCGAGGTCGACGGTTATGATCAGCGGTCCGGCAGGGACGCCCGCTTCGTCCCAGTGCCAGTCGCCATAGCGGAGCGGGCTGGTGATCGGGAGGATGCGCTTGATGACGAGGCGAGGTGCGGCCGGGGCGGCCGGCGCTGTCGCGGAGGCCTGGGCCGGGCTGGCCGTGGCGGCGGCCGGCAGCTGCCCAGGTGTTTTGCCCAGACGGTTCGGATCCACTTCCAGCGGGGCGACGACGGCGCTCGTGGCCGGGCTGGCGGGAGCGCTTTCGTGGCTGGCGAGCAGGCCACCGCCAGCCAGCGCGAGGCCGATCGCCGCAATTGCCAAACCTGCCCAGCCTTGCTTGCGAATCTGCATGGATCCCGTCCCGTTTGCCGCCTCCTTCTGCCGCTTCGGTGAGCGCGGCGCCAGCGGGATCAGGTGCGCGTCCCGTCGTGGCACTCAGGCCGGGACAAACGTTAACCGCTCGGTCTGCGGGGCGGGATCGGCGGCTACGGCGGTGACGAGACTGGCGTAATGGGCGACGATCTGCTCCCGCGCGAACCGGCGCACGTAGCGCCGGCCTGCGGCAGAGTGGCGGGCGCGCAGGGCGGGATCGGCGAGAAGCCCGGCAATGGCAGCGGCGAGGGCATCCACGTTTCCAACCGGCACCAGGGTGCCGTTGATGCCGGTCTGGACGAGATCGGCTGCACCGTAGCTGCAATCGGCCAGCAAGAGGGGTGCACCGGCCGCCATGGCTTCCGCGGCGGCATTGGGGAAACCTTCCCAGCGTGAGGGCAGGACGAACAGTTCCGCTGCGGACATCCAGGCGTGGGGATTGGCGGTGAAACCTGTGAAGCGGACCCGATCAGCCACCCCGAGTTCGCGGGCGAGGCGGCGCAGGGCTCCGATCTGGCTGCCTTCGCCGAGGATGACCAGTTCGTGCGTTGCGGCGAAGCCGCTGCGGGCGAAGGCGGCGAGCAGCAGATCGTGGCCTTTCTGCCATTCTAGCCGGCCGACCGCGAGGATATAGGGGCGCGCGGGGAGATCGGGCGCCGGGAGGCTGGCGGCCTGCTCGATCGCCGCAATGTCGACCGGGTTGTTGATGGCGTGGATCCGTGCGGGATCGAGGCCGAACTGGTGGGGCAGGTCGCGGGCCATGCCGTGGGCCACGGCGACGACCGCATCGGCACGGCGATAGGCGCGGGCGGTGAGCGCGAGCGAGGCGGAGCGGAGAAGGGCGCCGGGGGTTTCCTGCGCGGCCGTGGCAAGGATGTTGTTGCCCTCGCGGATGATCCAGCGGGGGCGGGGGACGTGGCGCGGGAGGCCGGACAGGGCCAGCCAGGTGAGCAGCGCCGTGCCCTTGAGGAAGCTCATCACCACGTCGGGGCGGACTTGAGCGATTATGCGGCGGATCGCGCGCGGAGCATGCATCGCCCCGGTCGCGATGGCGGCGGGGCCGAACAGTTCGTGGTTCGGCCGGTCGAAGCCGAAGCGGGCGGCATCGGGGGCGACGTGGACCCGGGCCGGATCGAGCTGATCGCGCCAGGCCAGGCCATCGTGAAGCAGGCCGAGGTGAACGGCGACCGGTGCGCGCGGCTCGCGCCGACCGAACGTGGCGCCATGGAGGCCGTTCATCAGGTGGACCGCGACCCGCTCGGCCCCGCCACCGGTCCAGTTGCCGAGCAGGAGTAGCAGCCGCAGCGGACGAGCCGCGCGCCGATCAGTGATCCGCGAGGGGTGCATGGGGTGGAAATGCGGCAATGGCCCCGGCGGTTCCGCACCTGTGCTGGCAGAGCCGGCGTTTGGCGTTCGACTTGGCGTCGCCAGACGCTATGAGCTGCAGTCCAGATGGACGATTCCCTCCCGCCTCAGCCTCTTCGTGGCGCACGCATGTGGATCGCCGCCATCGGTTTGGCTCTGACCAACTTCGTGGTGATCCTCGACACGACGATTACCAACGTCTCGATACCGCACATCGCCGGCGGCCTGGCGATATCCCCCTCCCAGGGGACCTGGACCATCACCTCCTACGCCGTGGCCGAAGCGATCACTGTGCCTCTTTCGGGCTGGCTGGCCGCGCGGTTTGGCACGCTGCGCACGCTGATCTGGGCGGTGATGGGCTTCGGTCTGTTTTCGCTGCTGTGCGGCCTAGCCCGGACGATCGAGGTGCTGGTGGTGATGCGCATCCTGCAAGGCCTGTGCGGCGGGCCGATCATGCCGATGACCCAGACCATGTTGGTCAGGGTGTTTCCGCCGGAAAAGATGACGCTCGCTAATGCCGTGTGGGCAATGACCGCCGTGACCGCACCGATCCTTGGCCCCCTGGCTGGCGGGGTGATCGCCGACAATCTCAGCTGGCCTTGGATTTTCTACATCAATCTGCCGGTGGTCGGGCTCAGCTATCTCATCATGGCTGCCACGCTCGGCCGGTTCGAGAACGCCACCCGGCGGGAGCGGGTCGATGTGGTGGGCATGCTGCTGCTGACCGCCTTCGCCGGCTCGCTTCAGCTCGTACTGGACCTGGGGCGCGAGCATGACTGGTTTGAATCAAGCCTTATTGTGAGCCTCGCCGTGGTTGCCGTGGTCACCTTCCTGGCCTTCGTGGTGTGGGAGTTGACCGACAGCCATCCGGCCGTGGACCTTAGGGTGCTGCGACACCGCAGCCTCGCCGTATCCCTGCCGATGATGGCGGCGAGCTACTCGTCGCTACTGGCCATGCTCGTGATGGTGCCGCTGTGGCTGCAGTCGGTGATGGGCTATGCCGGCGGCGCGGCAGGGCAGGCCATGGCGATGCAGGGAATCCTTGCAGTGGTGTGCGCACCTGTGGCGGCGGCGATGATGCAGCGGTTCGACATGCGCCTGGTGATTTCGCTGGGCTTGGTGATCACCATCGTTACGGCCCTGATGCGCTTCGGCTGGACGACAGACGGCGACTTCTGGACCTTCGCCAGCCCCCAACTGCTGCAGGGAGCCGGGCTACCGATGATCTTCATCGGGATCATGACGTTGTCGATGGTCGACGTGCCGCAGGCGGAATTTGCGATGGCGGCGGGCCTGCTCAGCTTCGTGCGGACGGTGTCGGGCGCGGCCGGGGCGGCGCTGGCCACGACGGGCTGGGATGCGGCCACGCGCGCGTCGCGAGCGGAGCTGGTCGGCACCCTCCACGGCGTGGAGCAAGCTGCAAGGGAGGTGCCGTTGACTGGGGGTGGTGGGCTCGCCCTCATCGAGCGGCTCGTCGACGCGCAGGCCGCGACGATCGGGTCGGCGGCGGTCTATGGCGTGGCGATCATCGCCATGGTGGCGGCAATGGGCCTGGTCTGGCTGATGCCGCGCGCCATCGGTACGATGGGATCCGCTCCAGGTCATTGAGGGCCAGGCCTGCGGTCAGCCGTGGGCTCCGAATTCGTTGGCTACAGCCGTGGTGATCCTGAGGACGAGGCCGTGGGCGCGCTCGATCGGATCGACATAGGCCCGCTGGATCGCGCCGTAGCCGGAAGCGAGGTCGTCTGGATAGTCGCTCGGCTCGGTGACGGAGAAATCGGTCAGTTCGGGAAAGCTGGTGGGGAAGGCGCGGCGCAGCTGGGCGAGCGCTTCGTCCACCCGAAGGGTGAACACCATCTCGAGCACGTCTTCGCGGGAGATGTCGTTGGCGCGGCTGAAGGTGGGTATCGAGACCACGCGCAGGAACATGTGCTGGAGCAGGGCGAGGCGGATCGCCTGCAGCACGCCGAGCATGCGGCGGTCCTGCTCGCGATGGGCGTCCGGGGCTTCGTCGGGCACGAGGGCGAGCAGGCGGTGGAGCTTGAGGGCATCCACCCGCAGCTGCGAGGCGAGGCGGCGAAAGGTACCGGCGCGATCGTCGCCGGTCAGATATTCGGCCAGCGCGAGGCACGCGCTCTCGAGCGCACGCTCGTCGCCGCGATAGGGGCGGCTGGCCCAGTAGGCCGAGTTGAACAGCTCGCCGAAGGCCGCGACGGTCTTGATCGAGGCAAGGGCGTTGGCGGCACGGACGAGGCGCACGGTCTGCCGGCCGCGCGGGCTTTCGGTGAGAAGCGCTGCGATTTCCTCGGCATTGCCGTCGGCCGCCGTGCCGAAGCCGGCGATGACGTTGACCGGATAGCCCAGCTGCTGGAGAACGGCGTTGTGGGGGATCGCGCGGATCTGCCTGAGGCTCATCTGCCGGTCGGCGGCGAGATCGGACTGGCGGCGGGACTTGCGGCTACCGGTGTCGTTGAGCAGGCCGAGGCCGAAGGCGGTGACCGCGCGTGAATAGGTCGGGCTGACCAGCAGCTCGTGCTGGAATCGGCGGATGGCGCGGTAGAAATCGAGGCTGAGGTCGGTGCGGCGGTAGAACGGATCGGCCGGGAGCGAAGGGTCGGCCTCGGCTGGCGCGTTTTCGGCGAAGCGGGTGAGGGTGGCGAGGGCCAGTTCGGGTGAACCGAAGGCGAGATAGCCGTCGCCGCCCTGGAACGAGACTTCTGGTTCGAGCCGGATGCCTGCCTTGGCGAAGCGGCGGCGGGCCCACGGGCTGAGCTGCCAGTCCACCCGGTCCGTAAAGGACGAGGGATGGCAGCCGCGGCCCATCGATTCGCCGCCGGTATCGAAGACGAGGGCGGCCACGTCGGACAGGCCGTTGGCGGCCATGGCGTCGGCGAGGCGGCCTTGCAGGCGCTCGATCGCGAGGGCGGCGGGGATCTGTCCAACGAAGCGGCCGGCATCGGAAAAGCCGGTCTGGATGGCGACGCGGCCGCGGGTGCGGGCATAGTCGCGATAGGCTTCTTCGGCGAGCAGGGCATCGAGGAAGCGGCCGCCGTGTTCGAGGGCGCTCTCGGTTTCGAACAGGGGCGAGACGTCGACCTTGTCGGCGATGCCGAACAATTTGGCGAAGTAGAGCGCGGCGAGGACCGTGGTTGGCTGCTCGCATTCGGCTACCAGCATGCGGATCGGACTGTCGCCGTCCACATGGGCGAGGATTTGCGCCATGGCGAGGAACTGGCGGATCGCGGTGCTGTTCTCGATCGCCAGGGCGGCGAAGTTGGAGCGAAGGGGCCTTGCCTCGGCCAATAGCTCGCGCATCCGGACGAGGGCGGCTTGGCTGGCAAGGTCGAGCCGGCCCTCCGGGTCGATCCGGCGGCGGATGGCGTTCTGCAGCTGGGAGGCGTTCACCCGGAAGTGGATCCAGCCCATGCCGAGGCCATCGGCCCGCATTTCGGCGGCGGTGACGAGGAGGGTGCGGGCGACATCGTCGTCGGCGTGGCGGGCTTCGACTTCGAGTTCGCTGATGACGGCGGCCAGGCTGGTGAGCTTGTCCGGGTGATCGGCGGTGAGCTGGTTGGCGGCGGCGGACAGGACTGCCGGGTCGGCAAGATCGGTGGCGAAGAGCTCGGCCATCTGCGCGGCATGAGCCGAGGCGCGGGCGAGGCGGCCTGACACGTCGGGTGCGGCCTGGGCGAGAGCGGCGGCATAGCCGGACAGGCGTTCGGTCTTTTCGGCGAGGCGGTAGCAGACCGAGGTGTGCCAGCCGATGTCGGTCCGCCCGTCCATGTCGTAGCCGACCCAGGTGGCGAAGCGGAACGGCAGGGGGCGGACTTCGCGCCAGCGCTTGGGCCACCTGGTCCGTGCTTCGTCCAGCACCTGACCGATCACGCGGCGGCTGGCGTCCTGCGCGTGGGTGAGCGCCTTCATCGCCTCTTCGTGCTCGAAATCGAGCGTGATCGTGTCGCGCGCGGCGGGGGCGACGCAGACCGTGGCGGCGTCCACCGCATCGGCCGAGGCGGCGGCCACCACGGCGGTGGACTGGGCGCGGCTGAGGAGGAAGGTGGGGTGGGCGGTGAAGACCACGTGGAGGAAGGGACGCTGCCAGCGGGCGACGAATTCGGCGAATTCGGTATCGGCGGACAAGGCGGCGATGGCCTTGGTGTTCGCTGCAGGAGCGACCGGGCCGAGCATGCGGACCAGACGGCGGCTGCGCGATTGGAGGCTCTCGCATTCCAGTTCGGCGACAAGATTGCCGAGGGCGGCGAGGGTCAGGCTGCCGTCTTCCAGCAGGCGCGACAGTTCGTGGCCCAGTTGGAAGACCGGGTTGAACAGCGGGGTCTGCGCGGTGAGCGGGTGAAGTTCCTGGAGGCGCTGCTCAAGTGCGGCGATGGTGAGGGCATCGGGCTTGAGCATGCTTGGCTCCTGCTAGGCGAGGGCGGCTGCGGCGCGGGCGGCGGCCTCGATGGTGGCGGGATCGGGCTCGCCCTTGGGGACGAGCCACGAACCCCCAACGCATAGAACGGCAGGATCGTTCAGCCAATCCTTCGCAGTTGCAGCAGAGATGCCGCCCGTCGGGCAGAACCGGGCCATGTGGAAGGGCGCAGCCAGGGCCTTGAGCGCCGGCAGTCCGCCAGAGGTGCTCGCGGGGAAGAACTTGAAGTGCTTCAGGCCGAGATCGAGGCCGAGCATGATATCGGCGGCATTGGCGGTGCCGGGGAGGAACGGCACCCCGCTGGCGACCGCGGCCTGGCCGAGCGCGGGGGTGAGGCCGGGGGAGACGATGAATTCGGCTCCGGCGGCGATGGCCTGATTGAGGTCTGTGGGATTGAGGACGGTGCCAGCTCCGACGATCGCGCCGGGGACCTGCTTCATCGCGCGGATCACGTCGAGCGCGGCGGGCGTGCGCAGGGTCACTTCGAGCACGCGGATCCCGCCGCGGACCAGCGCCTCGGCGATGGGCAGGGCGTGGGCTACGTGCTCGACCGTCAGCACCGGGATGACCGGAGAGGTGCGCATGATGGTGTCGATGGCGGTCATGTGCGGTGTTCCCTGGCAAAGGCGGCGGCGGCGCCGAACAGGCCCGGCTGGGCCTGGGTGATGAGCTTGACCGGCAGGCGGGCCATCAGCCCCTCGAACCGGCCCTTGGCGGTGAAGCGCGCGGCGAAGCCCGAGCGCTGGAGCGTTTCGCGCAGTCGCAGGCCGAGCCCGCCGGCGATCACCACGCCGCTCGCGCCCTGGGCCAAGGCGATATCGCCCGCAACCGCGCCGAGCGAGAGGCAGAAGCGTTCGACCGCGGCGGCGGCGAGGCTGTCTTCCCCGGACATGCCGAGCTGCCACAGCGCGGTGTCGGTATGCGGCTCGACCGGGCGTCCTTCGAGCGCGGCGAGGGCCGCGTAGAGCTCGACGATCGCCGGCCCGGAGACGACCCGCTCGGCGGAAACCCGCGGGTAGCGGGCGCGCAGGCGGGCGAGGATGACATCGTCGATCGAATCGAGCGGGGCGAAGGCGACGTGGCCCCCTTCGGTGGCCTGGACATGGTAGCCGCCATTGCCGTCGCGCCAGAGGTGGGCGACGCCGAGGCCCGTACCGGGGCCGACGACCGAGAGCGTTCCGGCGGCGGGAAGGGCCTCGTCCGGGCCGCACAGGTGGAGGAAGTCGGCGTCAGGCGCGGCGGCAGCGGCGTGGGCGACGGCGGCGAAATCATTGACGACGGTCAGCCGTTCCGCCCTGATCTCGCGCGGGAGTTCGGCCGGGCGGATGGTCCACGGATTGTTGGTGAAGCGGATCACCTCGCTATCGATCGGGCCGGCGATGGCGAGGGCGGCGGCTGCAGGCAGGGCGCGGCCGGCATGGCGGGCGAAGGCCTCCCACGCGAGCTGGAAGGAGGCATGGTCGCGGGTGTGGAGGGTTATTGGCTCGGCCAGGGTGATCGCCCCCTCCGGGCCGAGGGTGGCGAGGGCGAAGCGGGCGTGGGTGCCGCCGATGTCGACTGCGACGAATTCGCTCATGGCCTCACAGCCCGGCTGCGGCGAGGGTCGGGGAGGCCCCGGCCTCGGCGCTGTCGGCCGCGGCGCGGAACATGGCGAAGAGTTCGCGGCCCGTGCCCATGCCGGCCAGCGGCGGGGTGGCGTGGGTGCGGCCGGTGAGGTCGGCGAGGACTTCGAGGGTGCCGGTGGTGGCGTCAAGCCGGATTACGTCGCCGTCCTGAACATAGGCGAGAGGGCCGTTGCCGAGGGCTTCGGGGGTGACGTGGATCGCGGCGGGGACCTTGCCGGAAGCGCCGGACATGCGCCCGTCGGTCACCAGGGCGACGCGGTGGCCGCGGTCCTGCAGGACGCCAAGGGGCGGGGTCAGCTTGTGCAGTTCGGGCATGCCGTTGGCCCGCGGGCCCTGGAAGCGGACGACGACGATGACGTCGCGATCGAGCTCGCCCGCCTTGAACGCGGCGTTGACGGCTTCCTGGGTGTCGAACACGCGGGCCGGAGCCTCGATCGTGCGGCGGTCGGCGGCGACGGCGCTCACCTTGAAGGTGGCGCGGCCAAGATTGCCCTGGACGAGGCGCATGCCGCCATCGGGCTGGAACGGGGCGGCGACGGGGCGAAGCATCTCGGGATCGAGGCTCTCGTGCGGGGCGGGGCGCCAGGCGAGTTCCTCATGATCGAGGAAGGGCTCCTGCGCGTAAGCGGCCATGCCGTGGGGGGCGACCGTGAGCGTATCGCCATGGATCAGGCCGGCGCCGAGCAGTTCGCGAATGACGTAGCCGATGCCGCCCGCGGCGTGGAAGTGGTTCACGTCGCCCGCGCCATTGGGATAGACCCGGGCGATCAGGGGGACGACAGCGGAGAGTTCGTCGAGGTCCTGCCAGTCGATCCGCACTCCGGCGGCGCGGGCCATGGCGGGGAGGTGGATCGCGTGGTTGGTGGAGCCGCCGGTGGCGAGCAGGCCGACCGCGGCGTTCACGATCGCCTTCTCGTCGACAACGCGCGCCATCGGGCGGTAGTCGTTACTCTTGAGGCCGATCTCGGCGAGACGGTGGACCGCGGCGCGGGTGAGGGCGGAGCGCAGCGGCGTGTTCGGCTGGACGAAGGCGGCGCCGGGCAGGTGCAGGCCCATCAGCTCCATCATCATCTGGTTGGAATTGGCCGTGCCGTAGAAGGTGCAGGTGCCCGGCGCGTGGTAGGAGGCGCTTTCGCTGGCGAGCAGTTCCTCACGGGTGGCCTTGCCTTCGGCATACCGCTGGCGGACGCGATTCTTTTCCTTGTTGCCGATGCCGGTGGGCATCGGGCCGCCGGGGACGAAGACAGCCGGCAGCCAGCCGAAGCGCAGCGCGCCGATGACGAGGCCGGGGACGATCTTGTCGCAGATGCCGAGTGCGGCGATGCCGTCGAACATGGCGTGGGACAGGGCGACGGCGGTGGAGAGGGCAATGGTGTCGCGGCTGAACAGGGAAAGCTCCATTCCGTCCTGGCCTTGCGTGACCCCGTCGCACATGGCGGGGACGCCGCCGGCGACCTGGGCCGTGGCGCCGACCTCGCGTGCATAGATCTTCATCGCTTCGGGGTAGCGGCCATAGGGCTGATGGGCCGAGAGCATGTCGTTGTAGGCGGTGATGATGCCGATATTCGGGCCGCGGTGGCTCGCGATCACCGGCTTATCCTCCAGCGCGGCGGCGAAGCCGTGGGCGAGGTTGGAGCAGTTCATGAACGAGCGGTCGCCATGCTTGCCGGCCTCGGCCTCCATCAGGGCGAGGTAGGCCGCGCGGCTGGCAGCCGAGCGTTCGATGACGCGAGCGGTGACGCGTTCTACGACAGGGTGGAGGGTAGTCATCTCAAGTACTCGCAGCCATCATTCATGCCAGGAAACGCCATCGCGCTCGGCCAGCGCGATGGCGGCGGACGGGCCCCAGGCCCCCGCGGTGTAGGACTTGGGGACGATGCCATTCTCGGCCCAGCAGGCGCGGATTGCATCGATCCAGCCCCACTGCGCCTCGACCTCGTCACGCCGGACGAACAGGGTCTGGTCGCCCTCGACCAGGTCGAGCAGCAGGCGCTCGTAGGCGATGCGCTTCTTCTGGCCGGCGAAGGCATCGTCCATCGCGATATCGAGCGGAACCTCGCGCAGGCGGATACCGCCGCGGTCGAGGCCGGGGACCTTGGCCATGAGCGAGAGGGTGATGTTCTCTTCCGGCTGGATGCCGATGATCAGCCGGTTGGGCTGAGTTGTCGCCCCGCGGCTCGCGAAGATCGAATGGGGCACGTTGCGAAACTGGACCACGATCTCGGTCACGCGCTCGGGCAGCCGCTTTCCGGTGCGCAAGTAGAAGGGGACGCCCTTCCACCGCCAGTTGTCGACATGGGCCTTGACGGCGACGAAGGTTTCGGTCTGGCTGTCCCGCCCGAGTTCCTGGTCGTAGCCCGGGACTGCCTGACCGGCGATGGCGCCGGCGCGGTACTGGCCAGTGACGGTCTGGTCGCAGGCGACCTTGCGCAGCGAGCGCAGGACCTTGACCTTTTCATCGCGCACGGCGGTGGCATCGAAGCTGGCCGGCGGCTCCATCGCGACAAGCGCGAGCAGCTGGAGCATGTGGTTCTGGACCATGTCGCGCAGGGCGCCCGATCCGTCATAATAACCAACGCGGGATTCGAGCCCGACCGTTTCGGCAACGGTGATCTGGACATGGTCGATGTGGGCGGCGTGCCACAGCGGCTCGAACAGCAGGTTGGCGAAGCGCAGGGCCAGCAGGTTCTGGACCGTTTCCTTGCCGAGGTAGTGATCGATCCGGAAGATCCGGTCCTCCGGGAAGGCCGCGGCGACGGCGTCGTTGATGTCGGTGCTGGAGGCGAGGTCGGTGCCAAGCGGCTTTTCGAGGCCGATGCGGGTCTTCTCGCCGGCGAGGCCCGAGCGGACGAGGCCGGCAATGGTCGGCTCGAACAGGCTGGGGGCGGTGGAGAGGAAGATGGCAAGGCCCCCGTGGATCGAGCCGACCTTTTCGGCGAGCGCGGCGAAGTCGTCGGTCTGGGTCGCATCGAGCGGCTGGTAGTGGAGGCGCTGGAGGAACGGCTCGATTGCGGGCTTGCGGTCGTCGGGCAGGAATTTCTCGAGCGCGGTGCGGGCGAAGGCGCGATAGCCCTCGTCGTCGAGCTGCTGGCGAGCGGTGCCGACGATCCTGAGATCCGGCGCAACCAGCCGATCGGCATCGAGCGCGCAGAGCGAGGGGAGCAGCATGCGCTGGGCGAGATCGCCGGTAGCGCCGAACAGCAGCAGGCAATCGGCGGTAAAGCTCATCGTGCGGTCCTCGAAGGTTACGGCCGGATCGGGCTGGCGTTCCCGAACCCTCCGCGAATGTTCACCCGGCCGTGGCCCCGGGCAAGCGCCACGGGTCGGCAACCCGTACATTCCGGTGCCATCCTTATCGGCCGGGCTCCGGCCGTCGCCAAGAATACGTCTGCGCAGGCCAGCGCATTCGTCTGCGCTGGCCTGCAGATCGATCAGGAGAACTCTTCGGGGTGCTTGAGGGCGAGGACGGCGAGCTCGGTGCGGTTATCGACGCCGAGCTTCTGGTAGAGCGCGTGAAGGTAAACCTTGACGGTCCCCTCCGTGATCCCGAGCTGGGCGGAGATGTCGCGATTGCGAGTGCCACGCATGGCGAGCGCGACAATTGTCCGCTCCCGAGGGGTGAGCACGGCGAATGGCGAGGGCTGGCTGCGCCGGGCCAGCTGTTGCTCGGCGCAGGCGAGGAGATCGGGGGCGATCACCCGTTCGCCGGCCAGGACTCGAGCGAGACTTTCGGCAAGCACCGTTTCCGCCCCGTCCTTGCTGACCACCCCGTTGACGCCGGCGGCGATCGCCTCAGTCAGGCGCTGGTCGTCGATGTGGGCAGTCAGGAGCACGACCGGGCGCTGGTCGCCGGCCGCGCGCATGGTCTTGAGCGCCTCCACGCCGTCGGGCGCGGGCATGGTCACGTCGAAGATGCAGATTTCCGGATCGAGCGCGCCGATCGCGGCCAGCGCTTCCTCGCCCGAGCCGACCGCCGCGACGACCTCGAAGGTGGTGGGCTCCAGCACGGCCTGGACCCCCGCGCGCAGAAAAGGATGGTCGTCGGCGATGAGCACGGTGGTCATGTCGTTTGATCCTGAGGCGAGGCGAGGGGAAGGAAAATGGCGAGGCGCGTGCCGGCCTCGTTGGTTACGACCTCAAGCTGGCCGCCGAGGGCGGAGATACGTTCGCTGATCGACCAGGGCGCGGCCTTGGCCGCGGTGTCGGCGAAGCCGGCGCCGTTGTCGGCGACGATCAGTTCGAGACCGCCGGCGCGGCGGGCGAGCCTCGCCTCGATCGTGCTGGCCAGCCCGTGGCGCGCGGCGTTGGCGACGGCCTCGCGCAGGAGCTGTCGCAGTTCGTGGCTGAGCCCGCCGGCCGTCTCGACCGGGCCATCAGCGACGAAACTGGCCGAGATGTCCCAGTGGGCCGCCGCATCGACCAGCGCATGCTCGAGGTCGACGGCAAGGGGGTGGCTTGCGAGCAGGGTCGAGGGCTTGCGCAGGCCTTCGATCAGGCCCCGGACCTGCCGCTGTTCGCCGCGCAGCGCATCGCGCACGGAGGCGATTTCGTCGGCCGCCGCGCCAAGCCCGGTCCCGGCAACCTCCCGGTGCAGCGCTTCGAGCCTGAAGCAGGCCCCCGCCAGTGACTGGGCGACGCTGTCGTGCAGATCGCGCGCAATAGCGCCGCGCGCCCGCGTGACGGCGTTTTCCTGTTCGAGGCGAGCAGCGAGCGCGCGTTCGCTCGCGCGCTCGATCTCACGCGAGATCGCTTTTCCGAGTGCGAGAAAGTCGGACCCGGGCGCGACGATCCCGCCGAGTACGATCAGGACATTGTTGTGGTTGCGGGAGAAGGGCAGCGCAAGGCCGTCGTCGAGCCCGGCAATTGCGGCGAGCGGAACGGTTATCGAGCCGGTGACTGCGCGAACCTGATCAGCATCGTCGAGGATCAGCGCGTGAGCGGCGCAAAGGTCGAACAGGCAAAGACCGGTGAGCTGGAGCTGGGTAAAGTCCGGCTCTTCCGGGCCGGCGCGCCACCGACGAGGTTCCTCGCCCAAGCGAATTTCCTGGATCTGGGTCCATGGTTCCTCGCTGTCGGCCCAGGCGATCAGTCCGTGGGTGGCCCCGGTGGCCTGCATCGCATAGGCGAGGGCTGTCCCGCAGAGATCCAGGAGGCTATCGTCTTCGTTTGGCGCCGCAACAGGGGGCAGCTGGGCGCCGCGGCGGTCTATCCCGAACCAGACCAGCACGAGTAACAGGGCGACCATATAGAAGGCGCGTCGGCTGAACCGGAGGGAGTCCATCGGGTAGTCCGCCGCCATCAGGGCAAGTCCGAAACCGATGAACAGGAGCGAGGTGAGCGCGCCTGTCCGTGCGGCCACGACCCAGCTCGAGCGTAACATGGCCGAGAGCACGATCAGGGCGAAGAGCGCCAGGAACGGGCTGGTGAAATCAGCGTCGTAGCCTTCGGCGACGAAGACGGCGCCGAGAAACACCGCGATGTCGAGCAGCAGCATCGGCCGCGCGAGGCGATGATCGAGCCACCACGACCGCCAGGTGACGGCGAGGACGCTCACGGCCAGCAAGAGATAAATGCCGAGAAGAAGCAGCCCGTCGGCGATGGTTTCGCCGGGCTCCACCGGCTCGAACGCGAGAGAGACCAGGAATATGAGGGCAAGCGTCACCCGAAGGGCTGCGATCACGCGCCCTGAGCGATTTTCGAAGATCTTGCGCAGATCGAACGGCAAGCCGAGGTCCCTCCGGGCTGCACTGCATGAACGGGGCCCCCGGCGTGGTCAAGCGCGAGGGTAAGCGATTGAGATCAGCCGCGTGCGTCTGAGATCAACCTGGCGCCGAGCAGGACCATCAGCATTTAGACCACGGAGTAGAACCGTTGCCCTTGCGTGCGCCGGACCAGCCGCAGGGCGACGAGGGTCAGAGGCAGCGCGCAGAGCACACCGGACTAGGCGTGCCAGGGGGGCGGGCAACCTGGGGCGTAAGGCGGCGAGATCAGCCCTGACATCCGTCAGCTGTTGGCGCGGCGCGGCCCAGCACGCCGCCGGCCCGGAGCGCGGCCCAGATCAGTACCGGCTGGAAGGCGAGCCGGGGGAGGTGATAGGCTAGGCCAAGGCCGCGGTCGGGGCGGGCGAGGTCCAGCAGCATGTGCTGCAGGTTGGCCGGCCAGACGCACAGGGCATAAGCCGCGAGGCCCCAGCCCGCAGCGCGTCGCAGCCGTGGCGACCACGGTGGGAGCAGGCCCGCGGCCCCGGCGAGTTCGGCGAGGCCGGTGAGCAAGACGACCAGCGGCGCGGCTGGAACCCACGGCGGCACGATGGACACGAAGGGAGCGGGCAGGGTCAGATGCAAAAGTCCGGCGGCGGCATAGAGCAGGCCGAGGGCAATCCGCAGGAGGGGCCGGTCAGCGGCCGTAGAGCGGCCGGTCGACGGGGGCGGGGAGAGGGGCAAGGCTGAGAGCGCCGCTGTGCCGGATTGAGGCTAATCGCGTATTGGCCCCGAGCGTCGATCCTGCAAGGATGGATGGTGTCGTGCCGGTCTGACCATGGAGCCGAGATGAAGCCTGTCCTGCCGCCAGTGCTTGCCACCCTGCTCGCCGCCCTTCTGGCTGCTTCGCCGGCCGTTGCCGCCGGCTATCCGGAGAGCGTTGCCGCCGCGGCGCTGAAGGCGGCGCCGGTGTGGGATGGCCATAACGACGTGCCGGAGCAATTGCGCGATCGGCGCAAGAACCTGCTCAACGGCTTCGACTTCCGTGACACCACTGGAACGGCCGACCCGTCCGCCGGGCGGGTGGCGATGCATACCGACCTAGCCCGGCTGCGGCGCGGGCATGTCGGCGCGCAGTTCTGGTCGGTGTTCGTTTCGGCCTTGCTGACGGACCAGCAGGCCGTGCAGGCGGTGCTGGAACAGATCGACGTGACCAAGCGGCTGATCGCCGCCTATCCGGACGAACTGCAATACGTCACGGATGCAGCCGAGGTGGCAGGGGCGTGGAAGAAGGGGCGCATCGCCTCCCTGCTCGGCATGGAGGGGGGCTATGCCATCGGCAATTCCCTGGGCGTGCTGCGCCAGTTCCGCGCGCTGGGCGTGCGCTACATGACGCTGACCCATTACAAGACGACATCCTGGGCCGACAGCGCCACCGACGTGCCCCAGCATGGCGGGCTGACCGAGTTCGGCAAGGACGTGGTCCGCGAGATGCAGCGGATCGGCATGCTGGTCGACCTCAGCCACGGCAGCGCCGACACCATGCGCGCGGCGCTGGAGGCGGCGCAGGCGCCGGTGATCTTCTCCCATTCCGGCGCGCGCGCCGTGGGCGATCATCCGCGCAACGTGCCCGATGACGTGCTGGCGCGAATGAAGGCGAACGGCGGGGTCGTGATGGTGGTTACCCTGCCCGCCTATGTGAGCAACACTGTGCGCCAGTGGGAGCTCGAGCGGACGGCCCAGCGGGCGCGGCTCGCCGCCCTGTTTGTGGATGCGCCTGACAAGGCGAAGGCGGCGCTCGCCGATTGGGAACAGGCCCATCCGCGGCCCCGGGCCCGGCTGGCGGAGCTGGCGGACCACATCGATCACGTGGTCAAGGTGGCGGGCATCGACCACGTGGGCATTGGGGGAGATTTCGACGGGATGGATACGACCACCGAGGGGCTGGACGACGTTGCCGGCTATCCGAATCTCTTCGAGGAACTGGCGCGGCGGGGTTATCCGCAGGCCGATCTCCAGAAGATCGCCAGCGGCAACATCATGCGGGTTCTCAAGGCGGCCGATGCCTATGCCCTGGCGCACCGAAACGATTCCCCGATCGAGAGCGCAACAACATTCTAGCCCCTCAGCAGGGCGAGGGTTATGGGGTCGCGTTCGCCGGAATAGAAGGAATCGAGTGCTTCGGTGAAGCACGGATTGCCGCCGGCGGTCTCGAACAGAGTGAGGCTGGAGCGTAGTTTCATCGCGTCGATCGGCCCGAGGATCGCCTCGGGCGGATGGTTGCGATAGGCAAGAAGCGCACGGGTGGCTTCGACGAGGCGCGGGCCGAGCACCGGATGCACGAGGTAATCGCGCGCCTCGGCGAGATAGGCGATGGCATAGTGCCGGGCGGTCGAACTATGGGCCAAGGCCGACCAGCTGGGGAAAGACGAACCACATCCAGTGGCCATGCTTGGCTCTGGAGCGAAGCTCGGCCAAGGCGTCGTCCCAGGTAGCGACCTGGGCGCGGACGAAGCGGTCGAGGGCCGGCACTGGCGGTTGATCAGCCCTTGTGGCCGGGCAGACCCTTGCGCTTGGTGTGGGCGAATTCCTCAAGCTGCTGTTCGCTCATTGAGGCTTCCATCTGCTTCGAGGCGCCCTTCAGCTTCGACCTGGGGCTTTCGCCGCGTTTGGCCGAGAGAGCGGCTCCGGCGGCTTTCTGCTGGGCCTTGGACTTAGCTGGCATGGCCGGTCTCCTAGCTGCGCGGCGTGGCCTGGTTGGTGATCACGCCAGTGCGTTCACCCTGGGGCGTCGTCGCCGCGCCGGTGATCCAGATAATCGAAAGGGCAATTATAGCGAGCAGGAGGGCGATGGAGAGGACGTAGCGGACAACGTTCGACGTCTCGCCCGATCTGGCCTCTTCGGATTCAAGGTGAACTTCTTCGCCGCGGCGTTCCATGGGATGCTCCCGGATTTCGGCTGGTTGTGAACCGAATCTACGCGGGAACCCGACGCTTGTTCCGGGAGGTGGGGGTGCCCCTTCGGGCGGGGCACCCGTTCAGCGACCTCAGTCGCGAAGCAGTTCGTTGATGCCGGTCTTGGAGCGGGTCTGCGCATCGACCGTCTTCACGATTACCGCGCAGTACAGAGAGGGCCCGGAGGTGCCGTCGGGCAGCGGTTTGCCGGGCAGATTGCCGGGCACGACCACCGAGTAGGGCGGGACATAGCCCACATGGATCTCGCCGGTGGCGCGGTTCACGATCTTAGTGGACGCGCCAAGATAGACGCCCATAGACAGGACCGAACCCTCGCCTACGATCACGCCTTCGGCCACTTCCGCGCGGGCGCCGATGAAGCAGTTGTCCTCGATCACCACCGGGTTGGCCTGGAGCGGCTCAAGCACGCCGCCGATGCCGACGCCGCCCGAGAGGTGCACGTTCCGGCCGATCTGGGCGCAGGAGCCGACGGTCGCCCAGGTGTCGACCATCGTGCCTTCGCCGACATGGGCGCCGAGGTTCACGAAGCTCGGCATTAGCACCACGCCCTTGGAGATAAAGGCGCTGCGGCGGACGACGGCGCCGGGGACGACGCGAATGCCGGCCTCGCGGAAGCGTGCGGCATCCCAGCCGGCGAACTTGAGCGGCACCTTGTCGAATGCCGGGGCGACAGCGAGTTGCTTATCACCCAGGTACGAGGGACTCGCCTCCATAACGCCGTTGTCGTTGAGGCGGAAAGAAAGCAGGACCGCCTTCTTCAGCCACTGGTTGACCTTCCAGCCGCCGTTTCCGTCCGGTTCGGCGACGCGGGCTGCGCCGGAATCGAGCAGGTCCAGCGTCTGGTCGACAATCGCGCGGACGTCGGTGCTGGCGGGGGTGACGGAGTCGCGCGTGTCGAACGCGGCTTCGATTCTTGCGGGCAGGTCGGTCATGGCGGGGGCTCTCCCGGGAGGAAACAGTCAGCGGGGCGCGACTAAAGGTTGCGGACGCGGGGAGCAAGGAGTCGTTTGCGGGGTGCGCCCTCCAAATCCTTGGAGGGCATGCGGCTGATACCGCTCGGAAATGCCGGATGGCCTTTCCGACACTTCAGGAACGTGTCAGCTCGCGTACGAAGTCGATCAGGCCGGTCTGGCGGGTGCGGCGCATGCGTTCGGCGGCGAGGATTTCGCGCACCTTGCTGAAGCAGGCTTCGACATCGTCATTGACCACGACGTAGTCGTAGCCGTCCCAGTGGCTGATCTCGGCCTGGGCTCGGGCCATGCGGGCGGCGATGACGTCGGCGCTGTCAGTGCCGCGGCCGATCAGGCGGCGCTGGAGTTCGGCGAGGCTGGGCGGGAGAATGAAGACGCGGACCACGTCGCGCTCGGCCTTCTGGTAGAGCTGCTGCGTGCCTTGCCAGTCGATGTCGAACAGGAAGTCCTGGCCTTCCTTGAGTCCGGCACGGATGTGGCTCTTGGGGGTGCCGTAGGAGTGACCGAAGACGTGGGCCCACTCGTAGAATTCGTTGTCCTCGACCATGCGGTCGAACTCGGCCTGGCCGACGAAGTGGTAATCCTTGCCCTCGACTTCACCGGGCCGCATCGGCCGCGTGGTGGCCGAGATCGACATGGCGATCTCCGCATCCGCGGCCAGCAGGCGCCGGGCGATGGTGGTCTTGCCCGCCCCGGACGGCGAGGAGAGGATGAACATCAGCCCGCGGCGGTGGAGCGTGTCGGAAGCCATGACTGCCCTTGCCGCAAAGCCGGGCCGCAGATCAAGAGGGCGCGGGAACTTCTCCGCCGCGCCAGTGTGGACCCTCAGCGGTCACCTGCCGCCTTGCGAGCCTGCTTTTCGAGCTTCGCATGGCCCGCGGCGGCGGCACTGCGACCGCGCCTGCGGTCATAGAGGGTCTTGGCGAGCAGGCCGCCGCCGACGATCAGCGCACCGGGCACCGAGCGGGTAGCAACGCGGGCGATCATTGTGCCGACGAGGCTCCGGCTGAGCGAGCGGCCCTTGATCACCTTCTTCGCCTTGTTCTTGCCGACGGAGGTGGCGCCGAGCAGTCCGGCCTCGATCGCGCGCTTGAGCAGGGCCCCGCCGCCGCGGAGGACGACGTCGGCTATCAGCAGGTTGGTGGCGGGATTGGGGCTGGGGGTGGCTGCGGCGACCGCACGGTCGGTCGCATCCTCGACTTTGACGACGGCCTTGGAGCGCTTGCGCAGGAATGCCATGGACGTCGGTGCCTCTTGTTGCTGGAGGTTATTTCTTCCGGCCGAAATCGACGGTGACGACGTTCGACCCATCCTCGGCAACGCCTGCCTCGGGGCTGCGTTCCGCACCTTCGGGCGCATCGTTTTCGGCATCGTCGTGCGGCTCGGGGGCGAGGTCGCTGACAGTCGCCTGGAACTGCAGGCCGAAATCGACCGCCGGATCGACGAACGCGGTGATCGCGGCGAACGGGATCATCAGCTTGGCCGGGATCTGGTTGAACGACAGCCCGACGGAGAAGTAATCCTCGCCCACGGTGAGATCCCAGAACTTGTTCTGGAGGACGATGGTCATCTCATCCGGGAAGCGTTCACGCAGCTGGGCGGGTATATCCACGCCGGGCGCGCCGGTCTTGAAGGTGATGTAGAAGTGGTGGTGCCCGGGGAGCATGCCGCCGCCCGCTTCCACCTGGCCGAGCACCCGGCCCACCACGGCGCGCAGGGCTTCCTGGACGATTTCGTCATAGGGGATAAGGCTGTCGGGCGTATCGTTCATTGCTCATCAAGTGGCGACGGCGCGGCGGATGGTCAAGCGTCCTGGCGGCCCCTTGCAGTGAAGAGCCGGGGATTTCGACGAATGACGCCTCAGGATTTTTATCGCGTCGCCAGTCGGGTGAGTCCGCCGTCCCGGCCGTAGGGGTCGGCCCGAAATACGAGGGCGCCCGACTTTTCGGGGAAGACGGTCAGGTAGGTGATGTAGACGGGGACCAGCTCGGGCAGATTCACGCGTCTTTCCGGCGTTGCCACCTTGCGGGGCAGCGGCTTGCCCATCAACCAGCGGCCGAGGCGCTGCGCGTCCTCTAGGCGGACGCAGCCGGAACTGGCCGTGCGCTCGTCCTTGCGCATCAGGTCCTTCTCCGGGGTGTCGTGGAGATAGATGCCCTGGGGATTGGGGAATTCGAACTTGACGCGGCCCATGAAGTTGCTGCCGCCTGGCAGCTGGCGGACCACGACTGTGGCCCGCCCGTCCTCGACGGCCTGCCAATCGACCAGGCCGGGGTCCATCGGTTCGTCCGCGTTCCAATCGCGCAGGACCTGGAAGCCGCCGGTCTTGAGGTAGCCGAGGCCCTTGTCGCGCACGTTCCAGGCGATGCGCTGGCGGACGAGATCCTCGGGCACGTTCCAGTAGGGGTTGAGGATGGCATGGCGGATGAAGCCAGCCATCATCGGGGTCTGGTCGTTGGGCTTGCCGACGACGACCTTCATCGAATCTGACGGCTTGCCGCGATGGAACATCCACAGACGGGCACCGGCAGCGTCGACCAGCACGTAGCGGTCCGCCGGAAAGGCCGGGATGGCGCGCAGACGATCGAGGTTGAGCGCGATCTGGCGCCGCTGGTGATCTGACCAGGCGGGGCCGAGCAGGGCGGCGCGCAGTGGCGCGTACCACGGGTGCATCCATCCCATCTCGGCGATGTAGGTGTCGAGAGATGGAGCCGCAGCGGCGGACTGGAGCACCGCAGTGGTGGTGGGCACGACCGGGGCCAGGGCCTCGCTCTCGTAGAGCATCGGTGAATGGCGCGCGGCGCGCAGGGCCTTGACCCAGTTCGCGTAGACCTGGGCCGAAGCCAGTTCGACCCGGGCGAGGGATTTACTGTCGCCATTGCCGAGCCGGTCGAGCGCCTTGCGCAGGTCGACCGCTTTCAGCCGCGAGGGCTTGATCCCTTCCATCCTTGCCTGTTCGACCTGACCGAGCAGAAAGAAGGTTGCCTGGCGGACCTGTCCAGTGTCGGTGACGAACAGCGGGCGCCATCCGCGCGCGGCATAGAAGGTCTTGAGGTCGCCCGAAGCGCGATCGGCCAGTTCGGCCCGCAGGCTGTCAGCCGGGGCTTCCGCACGGGCGTCGGGGGCGATCGCGCAAGGCCCGGGCACAAGGCCAAGGGCGGCGAGGAGGGCCACCGGGGCGAGCGTCCGGCGCAGGGAAGGGTGCCGGCGAGCCCGGCCGGTGGCCTGCCTCATCGGATCAGCCGCGCTCCCCGGTGCGCCGGTAATTGTCGGTCGGCTCCACGACTGGCGCACCTTCGTAATAGCGGCCCTCGCGGACATAGCCGTCGACGCAGCCGTCATTGTTGTGATCTGCCCAGACGGCGCCGGCCAGCCCACCGACCGCCGCGCCGAGCACTGCGCCGGCGAGCACATTGCCGGCTATCGCGCCGACCGCCGCGCCGCCGACGCCCCCGATACCGGCGCCGGTCAGCGCCGTGCCACCGACCGAGCGGCAGGCGGGCGCCGCCGAGGCGGACTGATAGTTCGGATCGTACCCCTGTGGGGCGCCCGGATAGTACTGGCCTTCGCGGACGTAGCCATCGGCCCGGCCGTCGCCATCGCGATCGGCCCAGACGGCGCCGGCAATGCCCCCGACTGCCGCGCCGATGGCTGCTCCGGCGAGTACGTCACCGGCAAGGGCGCCTACGGCAGCCCCTCCGACCGCGCCGATCGCCGCGCCGGTCCCGGCGCTGGCGAGTGTGCTGTCGCTGGCGGTTGAGGCGCAGGCCCCGAGCGGCAGCGATGCCGCGGCGATCAGGCAAAGAACAGATGATTTCACCATGTTTCTCCTTCGCGACGCCGGTCCGCGAGTGGAAATCCGCCACCTATGCGCAGCTCCGGCCGGTTCCCCTCGCGCCCCGGTTAACGGGAGCATGTGGGACTCGTTCCGACAGGGTGTGGGGGAGTTGCGGCGAGGAGTTCAGTGCTGCGGTGAAACGAGCGAAATCATTGAATAAAATAGACTTTTCAGCGATGAGCGCATTGAGTCAACGCACTGCGGCCAGGGCTTTCTGCCGCCGCCGTTGAACCGAGGAACCCAAGCCGATCGCCTCGCGGTATTTCGCCACGGTGCGGCGGGCGAGATC
>JGI24751J29686_10000165_pt1 | contig 31281 bp, 26 predicted proteins | sample KBSSwiS6_FD_29686 | JGI IMG/M metagenome (IMG submission 29686)
CAGGCCGGCGGCCACGGCCAGGGCCGCATTGACCACGGCCCCGCCATGACCGAATGTTTCCATGCCCGAGCCGAACCATTTCGGCTGGACCCGCAGGATGCGCTCCAGTTCGATCACGCCCGGGCCTGAATAGCCGCCGTGGGAATGGCCGGGGCCGGGATGGGTGGCCAGTCCGTCGATGTCCGCCAGGGTAAGGCCGGCATCGGCGATCGCCTGCTTGGCCGCGTCGATCACCAGCACGGTGGGATCACGCATCAGCCGCCGGCCGACCTGCGACATCCCGATGCCCGAGATGCAAACCTTGCGCTCGAACTTCTCAGCCATTTCCGTTCGCCCTGAAAATGGGGAGCCACACGTCCTCGACCTGCTCGAATTCGAACATTCCGCGAAGGCCGATCCGCACCTCCTCCATCGCGCAGCCGACCACCCGCGTGGTCAGCCGCACATAGGGCGCCTCGTCGATCTCCACGATCGCCAGCGCGTAGGGCGGGGTGAACGCCGGGTGCCACGGCTGGTGGTTGATGGTGAAGGCAGCAACCGTGCCGCCACCAGGAACCGTCTCGGGCGCGACATGGCTGCCAAGGCAGCCGTGGCAGACCGGCTGGGGCGGATGGATATAGGTCCGGCAATCCTGGCAGCGCATGAACCGCAGCACACCTTCCGCGCCCGAGGTCCAGAAAAACCTGTTCTCCGGCGTCAGCAGGGGAAGCGGTTGGGACAGTTCAGCCATCTCGCAATTCCTCCCCGATCGGGTTCAGCCTGCCGCCAGCTTGCGGTGATCCCAGCTGATCACCTTATCCGCCAGAACCTCGACCACCACGCGCTTCTGGGCCATGCTCGCAGCGAGCGCGGCGGCTTGGTCCTCGTTCAGTTCCCGGTGGTTGTGCTTCACGATGAAGGTCATCAGTTCCAGCAGTTCGGGACCGCTGTCGACGATCCGCCCCCGGCCCTTCACGGAAACGCCGCGCAGTTCGTGATAGGTGGTGCCCTTTTCGCAGATCACCGCGATCCTCGGGTCACGCCGCAGGTTCACGACCTTCTGCGACGAACCATAGGTTTCGAACAGGATGTTCCCGTCCTTCACCGCGAACCACAGCGTGGTCAGGTGCGGCGCGCCTTCCTTGTCCAGCGTGGCGACGTTCAGGCTCTGGCATTCCTCGAGGCATGCGGCAATCTCGTCCTCGCTCATCCTGATCCGGTCGCGCTGCTTGGCCATTTTTGCGTGTACTCCAAATGCCTTCGAGGGTGAACCGCATGGTCAACCAGCCGGGTTGGCCCGATCACGCTGCGGATCACGGCACGGTCGCTGCTGGCTTCTTGTCCAGCGATCTGAAGATCTCGGCAATGGCCCCTATTGGGGCATCGTAACTGTGATGGATCCCGGCGCTCCGGAAGAAACGTGGCCTAGCGTCCGGTGTAATTCGGAGTGCGCTTCTCGACTGCCGCGGCAACGGCCTCGTACTGGTCTTCGGTCTGCTGGACGATCGCCTGCATACCAGCGGCAAGTTCGAGCGAAGCGTGCAGGTCCAGCCTGGCGCTTTCTCGCAGCAGGCGCGTGTTGAGGCGGATCGAATGGGCGGCGTGGCAGGCGATCCGCGCGGCGAGCGCGCGGGCCTCGTCGAGAAGCGTCTCGTGCGGCACGACCTTGAGAACCAGGCCGAGTTCCTCCGCCCGCTGGGCGTTGATCGTCTCTCCGGTCAAGGCCAGTTCGGCCGCGCGCTGACTGCCAATGGCGCGAGTCAGGAACCAGGCCCCGCCCGCTGCCGAAGTCAGCCCCAGTTTGATGAAGCTCTCGGCGAACTTCGCTCGGTCGGATGCGATGCGCAAGGTGCACATCGTGGCGAAGTCCATCCCTGCGCCCATCGCCGCCCCGTTCACTGCCGCGATGCAGGGTACTTCGAGGTCGTACAAGGCCTTGGCGATGGTTTGCACCCCGGTCAGGTAGGTCCGCCGGATCTCCGCCGCGTTCCCCGCAAAATGGTTGGCGCGTGCATACATATCCTTGAGGTTGCCCCCCGCGCAAAACACATCGCCTGCCGCGGTCAGAATGACGGCCTTCACCGTGATATCTGCGTTGATCTGCCCGCAAGCGGCTACGATCTGGCGAGCAAGCGCCGGGCTCAGTCCATTGCGGGTAGCAGGGTCGTCGATCGTGAGGATGACCAGCGGACCCTCGCGTTCGACCCGTAGCACGGTCGGATCCTGGCCCGGTTCCGTTGGCATGTCGTCGTCCTTTCGCTACCGCTCCAGCTTCCTGTCCCGCCGGCCGATCAGCGGATGAATTGCTTGATGTAGTCTTCGCCCATGCCGTGGTCGCGGTACCACTTATCGCAGTAATCCAGCAGACTTAGGCAGTTGTCATAGCCGATGGGCTGGTCGTTTTCGTCGAGCGAGATCAGCCCGCCATGCATCACGTAGAGGGCCATCATCTTGTCGGCAGTCACCGTCAGGGTGTGGATGTCACCGGTCGGTTCCCAAACGAAGCTGCCGGCTTCGGCAACCCAGTCGTGCTCGGGATAGTGCCAGCTGCCCTCAATCGTGTAGGAATAGACCGGCCCGTCGTGAACGTGGCGGCCAACGATGCCAGGCTTCTCATAGCGCATGACGTTTACTGTCACCCCGCCAGCCACGTCGAACATCAGCGGCAGATACCAGTGGCCGGCCGGCCGCTTCACCCACTGCGGACTGTCAAACTCCGGGATCTTGACGACGACGTCCTTCGGCAGGTGCATGCTGGCAAGGCCAGAGGGTCTCAAGGTGTTGGCGGCACTGCTCATCCCGGTCTCCTGTATCTCTGAAGTGGTGGTCCTGGCGTGATCAGTCCATCGGTGCGGCGCGCCAGTCTTGCCCCTGCCGTCTAGGCGCGCTCGAACAGGGCTGCGATGCCCTGCCCGCCGCCGATGCACATGGTCTCCAGCGCAAAGCGGCCCTTGCGACGGGACAGCTCGTTGAGCATGGTCGCGAGAATGCGACCGCCAGTCGCGCCGATCGGATGGCCGAGAGAAATCCCCGAACCATTCACGTTGAGCTTGTCCGCATCGTGCCAGTTCCAGGCCTTGAGCACGGCGAGGAGCTGGGCGGCAAAGGCCTCGTTCACCTCGACCAGGTCCATCTGGTCGAGCGTCAGGCCCGTGCGGCGGAGCAGCTTCTCGGTCGCCGGCACCGGCCCGATACCCATCCGCGATGGTTCGCAACCGGCCACCGCCCAGTTCACCAGGAAGGCCATAGGGTCCAGCTTCAGATCGGCCAGCTTGTCCTCGGCCACGACCAGGCAGGCCGAGGCCGCATCGTTCTGCTGACTGCTGTTGCCCGCGGTCGTGATCCCACCGGCGTGGACCGGCCGCAACTTGGCCAGCGCCTCGATCGTAGAATCGGCGCGCATGCCCTCGTCGTGGTCGAAAATCACGGGCGCGCCCTTGCGCTGGGGCACCTCGACCGGAACCAGCTCGTTGGCGAACTTGCCCTCCGCCCAGGCCGCCGCCGCGCGCTGCTGGCTGCCCACCGCATAGGCATCGGCCTCCTCGCGGGTGATGCCAAAGTCGCTCGCCAGGTTGTCGGCGGTTTCCATCATGCTCTGGATCACGCCGAACCGCCATTCCGGCTGCGAGCGGACACGGCCGCGCTCGAGCCGATCGTACAGCATGATGCTCCCGGACCGCGAGCCCCAGCGCGAATTGGTCGAATAGAACTCGGCATTGCTCATCGATTCGACGCCGCCGGCGATCACCACGTCGGCAGCCCCGGTCTGGACCATCATCGCGGCGGTCGAAATCGCCATCAGGCCGCTGCCGCAGCGCCGCTCCAGTTCCATGCCGGCGACGCTGATCGGGAGGCCCGCGTTCAGCGCGCACCACCGCCCCAGCGCCGGGGCCTCGCCGCTGGCATAGGCATGGCCGAAGATCACGTCGTCGATCCGCTCCGGGTCCACGCCGGAACGCTCCACCAGCGCCTTGATGATCGTGGTGCCGAGGTCCTCCATCTTGAGCGACTTCAAGGATCCGCCGAAGCCGCCGATGGCGGTACGCAGGGGCGTTACGATGGCTGCGCGTTTCACTTTGGAAAACTCTCCGCCTGCTGCGGCTTGCGCCGGATCTGACAATGCCCAAGCCGGTACAGGCGAAACGGCAATCCCGCCAATCAAGGATGGGATAATTAGCGAAAGGTTGCCCGGAGCCTGCGCCAATCCTCGGCCAGTGCAGCGCGGAATTCGGGCGCAGCGATCCCGATCAGCGCCTCTGCTCGCTGGTCGATCCCCATGGCTCGCAGGCTCGCCACGCCCTGTTCGGTGACGATGGTGTCGACGTCGCACCGGGCCACGCTGACACTGAGCCTGTCCAGCCGCGCAACAATCCGCGAAACCGTGCCGCGCCTGGCCGTAGCCGGCAGCGCAATGATCGATCGGCCCCCGGCCGAGGCGGCGGCTGCCCGCATGAAGTCAGGCCCGCCGCCAACGCCGCTCGACAGCGTGGAGCCCTGCCACTCGACATTGATTTGCCCGAACAGGTCGACCTCCAGCGCGGAATTGACGCTGGTAAGCCGCGGTGTCCGGACCAGGCACGGCAGACCATGCGTCTCGCGGGTATCGGCGAACCGGACCAGGTCGCGTGCGGCAAGGTCGGCGTAGAAACTTGCCGATCCGTAGGCGACGCCCGCCAGGTGGTCGCCAGCTTGCGCCAGGGCGCCGGCGTCAGCCAGGTCGCACAGCCAGTCATTGGCCATGCCGGACCGCAATGTCAGCCCGCGGTGATTGGTCAGGTGCTGCCAGACCATGCTGGGAGCCCCGCCGATGCCGGTCTGAATGTGGGCGCCGTCAGGCACCAGCGCCGCGACCCGCGCGGCGATCGCATCCGCCTCCGCACTCCCCGCGATCGGCGAGGCCTCGACCAGCTGGCCCTCGAGCGTGACCACCACGTCGGCATCACCCACCGCCAGCGTGGGGGCGCGCGGCATGCGCGGCATGGCGGGATTGACCACCAGGATCCTGACAGCCGCCCGCGGCCAGACCAGGGTGGCGAAATCGCTGGCGATCCCCAGTGAACAGGCGCCGAAACGATCGGGCGGAGCGACATGGGCAATCGCCACGTCGCAGCGCGTATTTTCAAGGTACTGCGCAGCGCCCCAGTACGTCCGGGGAACAAGGTTGACCCTGCCATCGCTGAAACTCTCGCGCATGCAGCCGGGCAACATGAACGTGGTCACCCGGGTGTCCGGCGCAAGGCTGGCATAATCAAGCGCCTCGTTCATCCCCGGCACCAGGCAGCTCAGGAAGGTAACGCCTGCCGCGCGTCCAGGCTCGCTCCGCAATGCCTCGGCGAGGGCGAGCGATTCCCCCGCTGCGCCCGGCACGTAGATCGTCCGCCCCGGCCGGAACTCCGACCACACCGCTTCCAGGCTCATCCGAACGCTCCCTCGCACCTCGACGGGCGCCACAGCATCTCGCAGGTGTCGCGCATATGCGGCGGCAAGGCAGGCCTCATGCCCCGGTGAAGTTCAGGCGCTGCGCCACTAAGCCGTCGCGGCCCGCTCGACTGCCGGCACCCAGTCGCGCTCGAGCATCTCCCGCACCGCTGCATAGCCGTCGGGCTCGGGCAGCGCCCGCGGCGAGTAGCTGGGACGCAGGATCTTGCGCATCCCGCCGATCACCGGCGCGAAAAACCCGATGACGGTAAGGCGGGCGNTCTTCTTTGAACGGGAGACCTCTTGCGGCGTCATCTTCGCGCGATCCGCGCGCAGGAGATAGCGGAAGACCTTCCCCACCATCGTCTGATACCAGACGAGCTGGTAGAAGAAGGCATAGATCCGCAGCCAGTAACCCCCACCCAGCGCCGCCAGCGCATCATGGCAGACGGTACGGTGCTCGAATTCCTCCATGATGTGCCAGCGCCACATGTTGGCCGGGTTGGGCTGGGCGTCGAGCATGACCCGGTCCATCGAACCGTCGAACCAGGCCGCCGCCATCGGCGGGGTCAGGGACTCGAACCCTTCGCAGTAGGCCACGAGAAACCGCAGGGACTTGGTAGCGAGGAGCTGCTCGTAGTGCGCCGCCACCTGTTTCTCCAGTTCCGGCAGCCCGTCATAGCCATTGGCCAGCATCATCTCGTTGAATGCGCCGTGGATCGTGTAGTGACAGGATTCCTGCTTGATGAAGGTGGAGATGTCGGCACGGATCTGCCTGGCCTGCGGATCGTCCCCGTGAATTTCCGCGCGGGCGCGGGCCATTACCCGGTTGAGGAACCGCTCCAGGTGCGGAATGACGATGGAATTGGCGTTCAGCATCTGCGCCATCTCCGGCGCATGCGGCATCCACCTCCCGCTGGACGTGGAAAATTCGAAGTTCGGCATGCGTACCCGCATGGTCTGCTCCTCGCGAAAATCCGGTGATCGCACTATCGCACGACGGCGGCACTTTGCCACTCGCTCGGCCGGCTGGCCCTCACGTGCACAGGTAGCCCCCGTCGACCGGGAGCACTGCGCCAGTCACCCAGCTGGCGTCGGGCGACGCCAGGAACAGCACCGGCCCGGCGAGGTGATGCGGCTCGCCCCAGCCCCCCAGCGGCGTGCGCGCCGCCACCTTCTCGACAAACACCGGCTCGTGGACCGCCGCGGCCGACATCGCCGTCCTGATCCAGCCAGGCGCGACCGCATTGACCCTGATACCCTTGGGCGCCCAGGCAATCGCCATGCTTTTGGTAGCCTGGACCACCGCCCCCTTGGCAGCGGCATAGGCGGGCGAAGTGCCCGACCCGTTGAAGCTCAAAATCGAAGCCGTGTTGATGATTGCGCCCGTGCCGCAGGCCTCGAGCTGCGGCAGGAATGCGTTGCACATGCGCAGCGTGCCGATCATGTTGATGTCGTAGTTGCGGGCAAAGGTCTCGGGAGCGAAGGGATCGTCGCGGGCCGCGATGCCGGCGCAATTCACCAGCACGTCCAGTTGCTCCGTCCGCCCGGCCAGGTCGGCGATCTCGGCCTCGTTGCTCACATCCAGCGACACGATCTCGATGTCCCCGAAATCGGGGTCCGCGCGCCTGGCATAGAGTTCGGCTTCGCCCCAGCCCGTCGCGATGACGTGGGCTCTTGCCCGGGCGAAGGCAACGGCAACCGCGCCGCCGATGCCTCCCGTACCACCGCTGATCAGGACGGTCTTGCCGGTGAAGTCATGCATGGGCCTTGCTCCCTGACAACTGGTCGAAGCGATGCTCGACCGCCGCGATGGCCACGACCAGTTCGGCCTCGCCCACCGGAACCAGCAGATAGGAGCCTGCGGGCGCCTGCGTGGTATTCGCGGCAATCTCCCGCACGATATCGTCGCTGACCTGGTCAAGTCCCAGCTCGGTCAGGCTGCGCGGCAGCCCGATCTGCCCGAAGAACTCCATCATGTCATTGATGAAGGTGTCGTCGCGCCCCTCGGCCGCCAGCAGGACGAGCGTCCCATAGGCCACATGATAGCCGTGGGGTGCCCGTTCGATCGCCGGCACCCGCACCAGGCCCCGGGTGATCCCGTGGGCCAGCCCCAGCCCCATGTTCTCGAAGCCGAGGCCCGCCATCAGGATATTCGCCTCGACCACCGCCTCCAGCGCAGGGGTGGGCGTGCCGCTGCCGGCCGCCGCGAGTGCCTCGACGCCGCATTCGCGGATGGTGCGATAGCAACCGTCGACGATGTATCCGGCGGTGCGCAGCTGGTAGGAGTGGTAGGCGTTCACCCCGCCGTGGCGCAGCGAAGCCTCGCCTTCGAACTTCTTGGCGATCGCATCGCCGATGCCGGCGCGCAGGAAATCGGCCGGAGCGCCGGCGATGAGCGTGGTGTCGACCACCACGGCCTCGGGGCTGCGCTCCAGAGCTTCCACCGCGATCATCCGGTGATTGTCGTCGTAGACTGCAACGGCGACCGAGGTCGGGCTGTCGTTCGACGCCACGGTGGGCACGGATACAAACCGCTGCCCGGTACGCCTGGCGCAACCCTTGCCCACGTCGAGGGCCTTGCCACCGCCGATCCCCACCACGAGGTCGGCTCTGGCCGCGCGGGCCATCTCCGTCACGCCGTCCATCGCTGCGACCGTCACCTCGCCGCGAAATGGGGCGACGGCATGGGTAATGCCGGCGAACAGGCTGTCCAAACGGGCGCCGACGATCCCGAGCAGGTCGGCATCGACCACGAGGAAGGGCCGCGCCGCCAGCGCGGCGCAGATCGCCGGAAGCCGGTCCAGCGCACCCGGCCCCTGGTAATAGCGCGGCGGACTGCCGAACACCCTGACGTTGGGGTCGACACCGGCGTCAGTCATCTGGACATCCTCGTTCGATCCGGAGCCCTGCGATTGCCCGCGAGTTGCCCTCGCGTCAGCCACCGGTGCCGCACATCCCACATACATGATGCTTCGCCGCGAAGAATTTGCGCGTGGTACCAGTCCCCGGCGCAAATGCGAGTGGCGGTTGCGGCGAATGGCCGGGCGATGACCCTCTTGTCGCCGATTGCCTTCTACCCTCAGGCGAACTTGTACCGCGCCTGGATCGACGCCCGCGCCAGGGGGTCGCGGATGGAGTTGATCCTCAGCGCGTCGGACGAAGGCCAGCCGAACCGGCGCTCGATCTGGCCGCACAGGGCGTTAGCCAGCATCTCCTCGCGCTGGCGCATCACCTCGCTGATCCCGCCGATGCCGACCACCATCTGCGGCTGCCCCGACATGCGGGGAAGCGGCGCTGCGATCATGCCGCCGCCGCGCGTGACCATGTCGGAGGTGAAGGCATAGCCCTTCTGGCGCACCGTTGCGATCAGCTCCAGCAGCTCGCGCACCTTGATCAGCGGCGTTCCCGGTGCGGCCTCGGCATTGACGCGCATCACCACCCGGGTGATCTCCGCATCGGTCATCGTCGCCAGCATGGCGTAGCCCGCCCCCGAAGCCGCGAGTGGCCGCACCGTACCGAGCGTCATGTGCAGCCGGGCCGGACTGGTCGCCTGGATCACGTGGATGTACTGGACATGCTGCCCATTGCGCATGGCCAGGACCACGGTGTCGTGCGTCTCCTCGTTCAATTCCTTCATCATGGAGATGATGGAGCCCTCGGCGAAGAAGGGCGAGTTGACCCAGCTGCCCAGCAGGGCGACCCGCGTCGAGGTAATGTAGGTGCGCTTCTGAGGCTCGTAGTCGAGGTAGCCCATGGCCACCAGGCTACGCAGCAGGGCCGAGGTGCTCGACTGCGGATAGCCCAGCGAGTCCGCGATTTCCATAACGGTCGACTGGCGCTGAAGGTCGTCAAAATACTCAAGTATTTCCAGGACTCGCCCGGCAGACTTCACCAGGTGGTTCTCGCGCGGGATCTTGGCGCTGATCCGATCCCTCGGCGCTTGCTCCTTGCGACGGCCCATTGCCCAAACCTTCCCACATTCACAGCGGTGACGCGTCTACTTACCCGGATCACATGTGTGATGTCCAGCCCGTTTAGCGCCCGTTGTCAGGACCCTGCCGAATGCCGGGCCCTACAGGTCGTGGCGGTCGAGGAACCGGAGCAGCGCATCGGCGAACACGTCGTTTTGATCTCCCACGATCGTGTGCCGCGCGCCCGGGATGATCTCGACCTCCAGATGCGGCATCACGGCCCTGAGCGCTTCCACGCTGGCCGCGTCCACCATCTCGCTGAGCTCGCACCAGGCCAGCATGGCCGGCACCTTCACCTGCGTCGCCAACTCGTCGAGCATCTCGGAGCCTGCCCCGAGGCCGATGCGATGGCGCGGATCGCGATAGCCAGCATCCCAGTGCCAGTGCCAGCGTCCCGCTTCGTCCTGCCGCATGTTGCGCTTGAGGCGCTCGCCGGCGCCCGGCGCAACCGGCAGACCCCGGGCAGCAGCGACCTGGCCCGCGGCCTCGTTCGGGGAGCCGAACCCCTCGGCCGGGATCGGCATCGACCCGGCAATCGCCGCGACTCCTTCCGGCCGGGCGTGGGGCACGGCGTCCACCATGATCAGGGCCGCCACCGCGTCCGGCCCGCCCTGCGCCGCCGTGCACAGGCTGATCTTGCCGCCGAGCGAATTGCCGGCAAGGGTCACCGGGCGGCCGATCTCGCGCGCCACAGCGGTCAGGTCGGCGACCTGGCGAGGATAGCTGTAATCCCCGTCCGGCGCGCGGTCGCTGTCGCCGTGGCCGCGAAAATCGAGCGTGATCGCCCGCCGCCCGCCCTCGGCGATGCGCTCGGCGGCCCGGCGCCAGCTGTGCCGGGTCTGGCCCATGCCCCCGATCAGCACGACGGGCGTGCCCGTGTTCGGGCCGAAGATGTCCGCGGCCAGCCTCTGGCCGTCGCCGCCGGTGAACCAGTGCGTCATGGACCCTGCGTCATTCACCCGTGAATGTGGGCGAACGCTTCTCCATGATGGCGTCGATCGCCTCGGCATGGTCGCGGCTGATGTTCGACAGGCCCTCGTAGGCCATGCCCGCATCCATCATCGATTGGGCCAGTTGCCGCAGTGGCTGGTTGATCGCGGTCTTCGTCCCGTAAATCGCGTTGCTGGCCGAGTTGGCGAGCTTGTCCACCCACTTCTCGGCGATTTCCTGCATGGCCTCGAACGTCGGCGCCGATTCCCCGATCAGGCCCAGCTCGGCAGCCTCCTTGCCGAGGATCGGCTCGCCCAGCAGCAGGAACTTGCGGGCCTTGGCATAGCCCATCTGCTGCGGCCAGATCAGCGAACCGCCATCACCGGCGACCAGGCCGATGTTGACGTGCGGGTCGGCAATCTTCGTGTCATCGGTGGCGACCACGAGGTCGCACAGCAGCGGCAGCGTGGCGCCCAGGCCCATCGCCGCGCCATGCAGCTTGGCCACGGTCGGCTTGGGGCAGTCGAGCACCGTGAATACCAGCCGGCGCGACCCCCACAGGTTCTTGAAGAACAACCCCGGATCGTCGACCTTGCGCTTCATCTGCGCGAAATCGCCGCCGCCGCAGAACACCTTGCCCTCGCCCGCCAGAACCACGACGCGGACCCGTTCGTCGAAGGTCGCGGCCTGGAACGCGTCGGAGATCTGCTCGTTCACCGGATCAGTGATGATGTTGCGCTTTTCGGGGTTGTTCAGCGTGACGCGCAGCGCAGCGCCGTCCAGTTCGACCTTGATGCGGTCGAAGCGCGAATAGTCGAAAGCCATGTGATCTGTCTCCGAGCGAGGTGGGATCAGGCCGCCGCGCGGGCGGTCTGGGCCAGGGCGCCGAAGCGCCTGAGGTGGAAGGATGCATCGCCGAACAGGTGCGCGATGATATTGAGCCGGATATAGTGGTGCCCGATGTCGAGTTCTTCCGACACGCCCATGCCGCCATGCAGCTGGACGGCCTGGTAGCCGACGAACTTGCCCGCCGCCGCCACCTGCGCCTTGGCTGCCGAGGCCATGCGCTGGCGTTCGACGCCGTCGCCGTCAAGCGACATGGCCGCCACCAGCGCCATGGATTTCGCCATCTCGTTCTTGATATACATGTCGGCCATCCGGTGCTGCAGCACCTGGAATTTCGCCAGCGGCGCGCTATACTGGACGCGCGTCCGGGTATATTCCGCCGAGGCCGGGATCAGGTAATCCATCGCCCCCACGGCCTCGTTGCAGATCGCCACCACGCCATGGTCGAGGGCCACGTCGACCAGCGCCACGCCGCCGTCTTCTGGCCCCACCAGCCGTTCCGCTCCCACCGTCACCTCGTCCAGCACCAGTTCCCCGGCGCCGAAGGCATCGATCGTGCGGAAGCCCCGGCGCGACAGGCCGCACGCCGCTGCGTCGACCAGGAACAGCGTCACGCCCGCCCGTTCGCCGGAACTGCCCGCGGTGCGGGCAGCAACGATGAACTGGTCGGCCCGGTCGCCGTTCATCACCACCGGCATGCGCCCGCTCAGCGTCCACCCGGCGCCATCGCGGCGCGCGGTGAAACAGGTATCCTCGGGGCTGCGCAGCAGGTGCGTGCTGCCGGCGGCGAGCGCCATCTGGCGCTCGCCCGCGATCACTGCGGCGATCGTCTCGTCCCGCAGGCTGCCGCTCAGGCCGTCGATCAGCAGGCGCCCACAGATGATCGCCGTGTAAAGGTAAGGCTGTGTCACCAGGTGGCGGCCGAATCGCTCCATCACCACCATGGCTTCGGCCGACGATGCCGCGAACCCGCCCCGCTCCTCGGGAAATGCCGCGCCGATCAGCCCCAGATCAGCCATCTCGCGCCAGTGCGCGGCCTCGGCCACCGGGTCGGCATGCAGCTTCCTGCGCATGGCGAGGTCATGCGTGTTGGTGAGATAGCGATCCACCATCTCATGCAGCATGCGCTGGTTGTCATCCAGGTTGAAGTCCATCGCCCCTTCCCCTCAGACGTTCAGCAATCGCCGCGCAATGATGTTGCGCTGGATTTCGGAGCTGCCGCCGTAGATCGTGAGCTTGCGGCGGTCGAAGAACTGCTGGGCCATGTGCTCCAGCTCGAAGGGAACCACCGGCGGCCCGCCATGCGGGAGCGACAGCGGATGGACCATCCCCTCGGCCCCGGCAAGTTCCATCAGCAGTTCGGTGAGGGCCTGCATGATCTCGCCGCCGCGCACCTTGATCACCGACACTTCGGGCCCCGGCGCCTTGCCCGACAGCTCGTCGGCCAGGACGCGATAGGTGGTGTAGCGCAGCGCCAGGAGGTCACTCTCCGCCTCGGCAACGCGCTGGGCCAGCACCTGGTCCTCGCTGCGCCGGCGCCCGTCGGGGCCGACTTGCTCCAGCCGCTCGCGCACCTGCCGGGCGAAGGCCATGTTGACCCCGATCCACGCCCCCATCAGACGCTCGTTGGCGAGGAGAAACCGGGTTATGTCCCAGGCCCCGCCCTCGCTGCCGACGAGGTTGGTGACCGGCACCCGCACTTCGTCGACCTGCACTTCGTTGACCGTGAGCATCCCGCCCAGCGTGTAGATCGGGCTGACCTTGACCCCCGGCTGCTCCATGTCGACGAGCAAGAAAGAAATCCCCGCCTGCTTGGGCCCGTCGACGGAGGTGCGGACCAGGCAGAAGATCTTGTTGCAGAGGTGGGCGTAGCTGGTCCACAGCTTGGTCCCGGTGACAACGTAGTGATCCCCGTCCCGCACCGCGCGCATCTGCAGATTGGCAAGGTCGGAGCCGGCCTGCGGCTCGGAGAAGCCCTGGCACCACCAGTCCTCGCTGGACAGGATGCGCGGTAGCAGCTCGGCCTTTTGCTCGGGCGTACCGAACTCGATCAGCACCGGTCCCAGCAGGTCCTGTGATACGTGATTCAGCCGGGGGGCGCCGACCAGCCCGGATTCCTCCTCCCAGATGAAGCGCTCCATCGGGCCCCAGCCCGGCCCGCCATGTTCCTTGGGCCAGAGCGGAACATTCCAGCCCTTGGGGCTCAGCAGGCTGTGCCAGTAGTTGTGCTCTTCCTTGGTCAGCTTGTCGCCGGCCAGGGTCTTGCGCGCGAAGTCGGCGGGCAGGTTCCTGGCGAAGAACTCCCGGATCTCTGCCCGCAGCGCGGTCGCCTTGGCGTCAATCGACAGATCCACCTGGAATACCTCCTAGAGCCCCCGGAACACCGGCACGCGCTTCTCGCGGAAGGCTGCGCGGCCCTCGGCGTAGTCCTGCGACAGGGTCAGCTGGGGTTGCTCGACCGCCTCGGCGGCAAGGACGGCATCAAGGGACACGGCGCCCATCACGCGCTTGGTCGCCGCGAGCGACAGCGGCGCGATCGCGGTGTAGCGTCCTCCGGCCTCGATCGCCGCAGCCAGGCTCCCACCGGCCGGAACCAGCCGGTCGATCAACTGCATCTCCGAAGCCTCGGCGCCGCGCACCTCGCGCCCCGTCAGCAGCAGGTCGCGCGCCCGGGCCGACCCGACGCGCAGCGGCAGCGTCCAGACGAGACCGGCATCGGCCATCAGGCCGACCTTCCCGAACGAAGCGCAGAACCGCACGCCCTCGCCTGCCACCACATAGTCACAGGCCATCGCGAGCGAAAAGCCGGCGCCCACTGCCGAGCCTTCCACCGCCGCGATCGTCGGCTTCGGTCCGCGATGCAGTAGCCGGGCGATGTCTTGCAGCACGCCGACATTGCGCCGCGTGCGCTCCACGTCGGGCTGGATATTCGCCGAGACGCGCCCTCCCGAACAGAAATGGCTGCCGGCGCCGGTCAGGACGATGAAGCGGCAGTCGCGATCGTCGGAAGCCGCCTGGATGAATTCCAGCAGCGTCTCGCGCATTTCCGGCGAGCAGGCATTGCGGAACGCCGGGGCGGAAATGGTAAGGACGACATAGCCCTGGCCTTCTTCGCGCAGAATCCCTTCTTCGGGCAGCTGCCTCGCCGATATTTCGCTCACCGCCTCACCAATCTGCTGCTCATCTTCGTCAGGAAATTCCGGCCTGATGGCTGGGCACCTAAACGGATCATCCGCATGACGTATATCGGCACGCGGGGGCTTAACATATATGTGCTGCTTGAGTTGGCCACCTTGGACTTGCCGGTTGCTTGTCGCCAGTGCTGCGGCCGATCTGCAACTCCTCAGACAGGACCTTCCGGGCCCATGAATTCTGCGCCTCTCCCGCCAGGTTCGGCCGACCGCCTCGATGCGCTCTTCGCGCCGAAGTCAGTGGCCATCATCGGCGCCTCATCGGACCAGCGGCGGTTCGGCGGCCGTCCCATCCAGTATCTGCTGGAAGCCGGCTTCGCGGGCCCGCTCTATCCGGTCAATCCGGTGCGCGACGAGATCATGGGGCTTAAGGCCTACAAGGCGATCGGCGAGGTGCCGGGACCGGTCGATCTTGCCCTGCTCGCGGTCGGGTCCGACGTGACCCAGCAGACGATCGAGGACTGCATCACGTCGGGGGTGAAGGCGGCGATCTGCTACGGCGCGGGTTTCGCCGAGGTCGGCGGCGAAGGGATCGCGCGGCAGGAGCGCCTGGTGCAGACCGCGCGCGCCGGCGGGCTGCGCCTGCTCGGCCCCAACTGCATGGGCGCGCTCAATACGCGGACCAGGTTCTACGGCACTTTCGCCTCGGCCCTGGAAGATGGCGTGCCCGAGGCCGGGCGCATCGCCATCGCCAGCCAGTCGGGCGGCTATGGCGGCTACCTGCTGCGCCACCTGTTCCTGCGCGGCCTCGGCGTATCGCAGTGGGTCACCACCGGCAACGAGGCCGACATCGACGTCGGCGAGGCGCTGCACTGGATGGCCGGGCAGGAAGACAACGATGTCCTGATCGCCTACATCGAGGGCCTGCGCTCGAAGGACAGCCTCCTCGACGCCCTCCGCCGCGCCCGCGAGAACCACAAGCCGGTCGTGGTCATGAAGGTCGGCCGCACGGCTGAAGGCAGCGCCGCCGCCGCCTCGCATACCGCTTCCCTCACCGGGCAGGACAGCGTCTACGACGCCCTGTTCGAGGAATACGGGGTCTATCGTGCCCGGACTACCGACGAACTCCTCGACGTTTCCGCGGCCTTGGCGCGCCGAACGATGCCAATGGGCCCGCGGGTGGGCGTCATCAGCATCTCGGGCGGGGTCGGCGTCCAGATCGCCGATTTCGTGAGCGATGCCGGGCTCCAGATGGGCACCGTCCCGGCTCACACCCAGGCGCGGCTGCGCGAACTCGTGCCCCATTGCAGCCCGGCCAACCCGATCGACATGACGGGCCTCGTCACCACCAATCACGACATCATGGAAAAGACCCTCGATGCCGTGTTCGAGGCCAATGCCTTCGATGCGACCCTGATCTTTCTCGGCATTGCCGGAGCCGCCCCCTCGATGGCCCGGCCACTGCAACAGGCGATCGCCAATGCCCACAGCCGGGCGCCCGGTCAGCTGGTGCTGGTATCGGTCACCTGCGCGCCGGAAATGATGCGCGAATACGACGCGGCTGGCATGATGGCCTTCGAAGACCCGTCCCGCGCCGTCGCCGCCGTGGCCGCGTTGTGGCGGTTCCGCCAGACTTCGGCGCAGGACTTTCCACCGCCCCGGGCCCTGCCCCCCGCCCAGCCGCTGGACCTGCCCGCCGACGGCAAGCTCAACGAAGCCGCCGCCAAGGTGCTGCTGGCCGGCAGCGGTATCCGTTCGCCGCGCGAGGCACTGGCGCGTGATGTTGCCGAGGCAGCCCGATTGGCTGAGAAGATCGGCTTCCCGGTGGCGGTCAAGGTGGTCTCGCCCGACATCCTCCACAAGACCGAAGTCGGCGGCGTCGCGCTCGGCCTCAAGGATGCCGGCGAAGTCGCGGCGGCAGTCTCGCACATGGCCGAGACGATCCCCGGCCACCTGCCCACGGCCCGGATCGATGGCTACCTCGTATCCGAAATGGTCACCCAGGGCGTCGAGTGCATCCTGGGCGTGACCCGCGACGAGGTGTTCGGCCCGGTCGTCACCTTCGGCCTCGGCGGCACCCTCGTCGAACTGCTCAACGACACGGTCTGCACACTGGCGCCGGTGAGCGAAGCGCGCGCCCTCGAACTGATCGGCAAGGTCCGCACCGCCCCGCTGCTGACCGGCTATCGCGGCGGTCCGCGCCATGACATCGAGGCGCTGGCCCGGGCGATCTCAGGCATCTCGGTTCTGGCCGCCCAGCACGCGGGAACGATCGCCACGATCGAGGTCAATCCGCTGGTGGTCCAGCCCGGAACCGGAGGGGTTATTGCACTCGACGCCGTGATCGAGACCGCCCCGCAGCCCGCCTGAAGGCCCGGCCCGGTCACTCCGTTCAACGCGACTTCGGCATGCCCAGCGACTTCTCGGCGATCAGGCTGCGATGCACTTCGCTGGTGCCGCCATAAAGCGTCATTGCGATCCCCCGGCGCATGGTCACTTCCACGATGTCGAGATCACGGTCCAGGCCGCGCACCAGCGATGCCGGCGCCGCCGCCGCGACGATCGCCGACCCGTCGGCATAGATGGCCTCGGTGGCAAAGAGCTTGGCCATCGGGCCCCACGAGATTTCGTGAATCCCCTCCACGCCTGCCCATTCCTGTCGGCGGCACAACACGTCTCCCACCTGGTTGTGCACGGCGGCACGGGCGAGGGCCCGGCTAACGTCCGGGTCGGCGATGGGGGAGACGCCATTCGGACCCACGCGCCGCGCCCAATCGACCGCGCGGCGCACCATCGCCGTGTGCGCGGCATGATAACCGGAACCGCCGTGTTCGAACGAGAGGCCCGAAGCCATGACCCGGGCGCCATCGTCGACTTCGCCAAGCCGATAGCGATCGGGAACGCGCACGTCGGTGAAATAGGTGATGTTGGTCTTTTCGTCCTGGACCGTGTGGACCGGGTGAAGTTCGATGCCGGGCAACTTCATCGGCACCACGAACATCGTGAGTCCCTGGTGCTTCTTGCCAGTGGAATCGGTTCGCGTCAGCATCAGGATGTAATCGGCCTGGTGTCCGTTGGTGGTGAACATCTTCTGCCCGTTCAGCACCCACTCGTCGCCATCACGCACTGCACTGAACCGAGCCCCGAATATGTCGGAGCCCGATTGCGGCTCCGAAAAGCCGAAGCAGCCCAGCGCATCGCCGGCCACCACCGCCCCGACGACCTCCGCTTTCGCTTCGGGCGTTCCCCATAGCAGCGTCATCCCGGCGACGATTTCGCTGAGCGCCTGGGCTGTACGGTTCCAGCCCATGTCTTCCCACATCGGCGTCGCGGCCAGAACCTCGTAGCGGGACAGCTTGGGCCGTCCGTCCACCGCGAGATCAGGAAAGGCCAGTCCGGCCTCGGCCATCTTCTTGTGGAACCCGGCATGATGGCCTGTCGTCGAATGGTGCATCTTTGCCCGCACCTCGTCCGTCATGTTGCCCTCGACGAACGCCCGAACCTTGGCCGCATAGGCCTCTGCCCGTTCACCCCACTCGAACTCGATCTCCACCGGACCGGCATCGGGCAGCGCCACCTTCTCGCCATCCCACAGCCGCGCGGCGACCCGGTCGAGCAGACGATCCGGGTTGCCTGCGATAAGCGCCAGAAGCTTGGCCCTGCGGAAGTAGAGCTGGATGTCGTATTCTAGGCTCACGCCATATCCGCCAAACGTGCGCACGGCGTGCTTCACAGCCTGATCGATCGAATGGGCGGACCACCAGTAGGCCATGGCGATCCTTGCCCCGGCCAGTTCGTCTCCCGCAGCGATCGAGGCAATGGCGCGCCAGGCCAGCAGCTTGGCGCCATCCATGGCGATTGCGGCATCGGCCATGGGATGCGCAATCCCCTGGAAACTACCTATCAGCGTGCCATAGGCCTTGCGCTCGCCCGAATAGGCGGCGGCCATTTCCAGCGCGCGCCGGCCCAGCCCGGCCAGATGGACCGCGGTGAGCACCCGCCACTCTTCCACGGCCGCTTCGTACAGCGTCGTGGCCTCGGCTCCCGTCGCCAGCACGTGGCGCTCGCCAGCCGCGCCGACGTCGACCATGGCGACGGCGGCATCGGCAATGTTGCGCGCCCGCTCTCGCTGCGTTCCGGTCAGCGCGACGAGTTCGTCCCCGACCAGCGCGACCACGACCTGCGCACTGGCCCCACCAAGCACAGGTTGAAGCCGGCCGGCGACTGCCGGGGCCAGCATCAGGGTTGCCGGCGCACCGGTCGAAACGGTGGCCAGCAGCGGCGCGGGCGCGCCCGCGCGATGCAGCAGCGCCGTCGCCACGATGGCCTCGATCAGCGGCACCGGCGCCACGAACCGGCCAGCCTGTTCGGCGACGATGGCAGCGTCCATCAGCGACATTCCGCCGTCGGCAGGAGCCTGCGCCCGCATGGTCACGATGCCCAGCTCGACCAACTGATCCCACAACGCCTGGTCGAAGCCGGTCGCCTCGGCCTCGCGCAGCCGCGCGCCGGTCGCCTCGTCCGAGAACAGGCGGGCGACCGTGTCCTGGAGGAGCGTTTCGCTGTCAGATAGGCTCAGATGCATTTGCTGGTTCCCGCGAGGTTGGCCGCTCTTGCGCCCCGGGCCAGCTAGGCTCGCCCGTGTACGGGCGGCAAGGCGGCGCAACGTAATCTCATACATGCGATCTTTCCCTTCCCGGCAGGGGCAGGTGGTTCGCTTGCAGACGCGGATTCTGCGCGGAAAAGAGCGCTTTTGGGAAGCGGCGGCGGCGGCGCTGGCCCGATTGCGGGCCCGCCGTCCTGCACGAAAGTCCATGGGCGAATGGGCTCGCAGCAGAACCATGATCAATCGCGAGGCCGCGTTGCGCTCCTTCGCGGGGCCACCCTACCGCCGCGCCAGCCACTTCCGGAACTGGAAAGATGATGACCGACCCCGTCGCCACCGCGCGCACCAGTCAGAGGCGAACATGACGGCCACGAACCTCAGCCTTGAACCGCCCGTGCTCACGCCCGAGGCCGAGGCGCTGCGCCGCGACGTGCGCGCCTTCATCGCCGAGGAACGGACCGCCGGGCGCCTGCCGCCACCGCGCCGGATCGGGCTCGGCTTCGACCGGGGAATGTCCAGGCGGATCGCCGCCAGGGGGTGGATCGGGCTGACCTGGCCGCGGGAATACGGCGGCCAGGAACGCTCGGCGCTCGAGCGCTATGTCATGAACGAGGAGCTGCTCGCCGCGGCGGTTCCGGTCGGCGCGCACTGGGTGGCCGATCGCCAGTCGGGTCCGGTCCTGCTGAAGTTCGGCACCGAGGCGCAGAAGCGCGCCTACCTGCCGCGCATCGCCGCGGGCGAACTCACCTTCGGCATCGGCATGAGCGAACCGGAATCGGGCTCCGACCTCGCCTCGCTCAAGACCCGGGCGGAGAAGGTCGACGGCGGGTGGCGCATCAACGGCCGCAAGATCTGGACCACCAACGCCCACCATTCGCAGTACATGATCATCCTGGCCCGCACTTCGGAACCGGTGAACTCGCGCCACGAGGGGATCAGCCAGCTGATCGTCGACATGTCGCTGCCGGGCGTTTCGATCAGCCCGATCGTGTCGATGGCCAACGAGCACGATTTCAACGAGGTGCTGTTCGAGGACGTCGTGGTCGCCGACGATGCGGTGATCGGAAAGGAAGGCAACGGCTGGAACCAGGTCTCGGCCGAGCTCGCCTACGAGCGTTCGGGGCCGGAGCGCTGGCTCTCCAGTTTCCGGCTGGTCAGCGAACTGGTCGACGTGCTCGGGCCCGATCTGCGCTCCTCCAGCCAGGAAGACCTGGGCCGGCTGCTTTCGCACCTGCTCGCGCTCCGGCAGCTGTCGATGTCGGTTGCCAGCATGATCCAGCAGGGCAAGTCGCCCAACGTGGAAGCCTCGATCGTCAAGGATCTCGGCACCAAGTTTGAGCAGGAGGCCGTCCGCGTGGTGCGCAATATCGTCAGCGCGGAGGACCTCATCGCCAACGGCCGCAACGAGCGGCTGCGCGCGCTGCTGATCCACGCCCAGCAATATGCCCCGGGCTTCACCATCCGCGGGGGTACCAACGAAATCCTGCGCGGCATCATTGCCAGGGGGATCGGACTGAGATGAGCGCAGACAGAACCTTTTTCCGGGACACCGTCGAACGCATCCTCGCCGACCGGCTCGACAAGGCCGACATCGATGCGGCGGAAGAGCGGCATTTTCCCGCTCGCCTCTACGATGCCCTGGTGGAGAATGGCATCACCCTGATGCTGGTCCCGGAAGACCGGGGCGGGATCGGGGCGAGCGTGGCCGATGGCGCGGCCGTCCTGCGAGCCGCGGGGGAGGCCGCCGCGCCCGGGCCTTTGCTCGAGACCATGCTCGGCCAGAAGCTGCTCGCCGACGCCGGGCTGGACCTCGCCGATGGGCTCATCAGCCTGGTCTTCGTCGAGAATGTCGAGGTCCCGGCGGTCGATGCCACCCACTGGGCCGATGCCGCCTTGTTCGATGTTCCCTGGCCCGGCGCGGTCGAGCAGGTGCTGGTCGTCGCGCGGGTCGCCACTGGCCATCGCCTGATCGTCACCCGCGCGGCCGACTGGCAGGTGGCGCCCGGGCGGGATGCCGCAGGGGAAGCCCGCGACACGATCACCGCCGCACGCCTCCCGGTCCGCGCCGTTGCGCTGCCCGGGGGCGAGGAAGCCCTGTGCATCGCCGCCGTCCTGCGCGCTGCGCAGAGCCTCGGGGCGATCGAATGGGCGTTCCGCCGCAGCGTCGACTATGCCGGAGAGCGCAAGCAGTTCGGCCGAGAAATCAGCAAGTTCCAGGCCATCCAGCAAATGCTGGCGGAGCTGGCGGGCCATGTCCTGGCAACGGCCGCGATTACCGAGGCCGCCGCCGAAGGCATGAGCCCCGGTCTCATCGCGGCAGCCCGATCACGGCTCGGCGATGCGATCGATGCGACCATCACCATCACGCACCAGGTCCACGGTGCCATCGGCTTCAGCCTCGAATATGCGCTGAATTCGCGCACCCGGCGGTTGATGTCGTGGCGGGATGACTACGGCAGCACGCTCCATTGGCGGCGGTCCCTTGCCGGCGGGTTCACCGCGCTGGACCGGGACGCATTCTGGCCGGCCGTCTCCGACGCCGGCTTGCCCGCCCAGGCCTGATTCCGCCGGGCCTTTTTTCTCAGGGCAAGCGGCTTGATCCGGCGGCTAGAGAGTTTCGTCCGTACCCCAGATGGTAACCGCCTGGCTCGACAGCACGCCTCCATTCCCGTGGGACAGGGCCAGCTTCGCGTCGGAAACCTGTCGATCGCCGGCCAGTCCGCGCAGCTGCGTCGCCGCCTCTACCATCGTGAACAGGCCGTACATGCCCGGATGCACGCACGACAAACCGCCGCCATTGGTGTTCACCGCCAGGCGGCCACCCGGCGCGATCGCCCCCTCTGTCACGAACCGCCCGCCCTCGCCCTTGGGGCAGAAGCCCAGGTCTTCGAGGAACAGGATCGTGTTGATCGTGAAGGCGTCGTAGATCTCGACCACGTCGATCTCGGCAGGTGTCACGCCCGCCTGCGCAAAAGCCCGGGGCCCTGCCTCGGAAGCCGCAGTCAAGGTGAGGTCGTCGAGCGTGGAAATGTTCCGGTGCCACGTCGCGCTGGCGGCGCCCAGCAGGTAGACCGGCTTGCCCGGCAAGTTGCGCGCCCGGTCGGCCCGCGTCATCACCACGGCCGCCGCCCCGTCGGTAACGAGGCAGCAGTCCCGCACGGTCAGCGGATCGGAGATCATCCGGGCGCCGAGCACGTCCTCGATCGACAGCGCGTCACGGGCAAAGGCATCGGGGTTAAGCTGCGCCCACTTGCGCGCGGCCACGGCCACCTCGGCGAGATGTTCGCGGGTAGTGCCGTACTGGTGCATGTGCCGCTGCGTCGCCATGGCATAGGACGTCGTCGGATTGCGCGGTTTGTACAGCGCTTCGTAGGGGAACGGGATACCCCCGCTGCGGACCAGCGCGCCCGCGCCCGAGCGCTGGTTGCTCCCGTAGCAGATCAGCGCCGCGTCGCAGAGTCCGGCCTCCAGCGCCAGCGCCGCCCACATCGCCTGCACCTGGAACGCCGAACCGCCGGTGCGGGTGCTGTCGACCACCCTGGGCCGGATACCGAGATATTCCGGCACGCTCATGGCGCTGAACGGATCCTCCGGCAAGGTCGAGAAGACCCCGTCGATGTCGTCCGGGGTGAGGCCTGCATCCGCGATCGCCATCAGCGCCGCTTTGGCCAGCAGCTCGATGGCGGAAAAGCCCGGCTTGCTGTCGATGCCGGTTACCGCCACCCCGACGATCGCCGTGCGCCCGCGCGGGAAGCCGCTCATCGCCGTGCCTCCGCCGCTGGTGCGAAGAGGATAGCAGGAGCACCGTCGACCTCGCCGGGCTGCGCCCGCACCGCCATCCCGATGCGCACCTCGGCCGGGTCGCAATCGACCACCCGGCTCATCATACGCACCCCTTCGACCAGGTCGACCAGCGCGATCACATAGTCGGCCGCGGGCGGCTTGGTGCGGGTCACGGTGTAGCTGTAGACCGTGCCCTCCCCCGATGCCTCGACCCATTCCAGGTCGGACCGGCCGCTACCCGGCTGGGCCACACGCGGAAAGAACACGTACTCGCCCGTGCTCGCCACCCGCTGCAGCATCAGGCGGCCCTCGGCGAGGAAGGCGGCGTATTCGGCCTCGGGGTGAAGGGATGCGCTCATCGCCGGCCCTTCAATGCCGGTCTCCGGCAGGGTGCTCGCACGGATCGCACGCCACCACGAGCGCGTCGACCGCGACCACGCCCTCCCCTTCCGGATAGACGAACACCGGGTTGAAATCGACCTGGTCGATCTCGCTTTCGGTGCGGGCAAGATCGGCCACGCGGGAAACCAGCGCGGACAGGGCGTCGATGTCGGCCGGCCTTTCCCCGCGCACACCGCCCAGGATTGGCGCGGTCTTGAGCCGCAGGATCAGCGCCTTGGCCTCGGCCGGGGTGATCGGCGGCGGGGCGAAGACCACGTCCTTCAGCACCTCGAGATAAATGCCCCCCGACCCCAGCATCATCAGCGGCCCGAAATCCGGATCGCGCACAACGCCGATCACCACTTCGTGGCCCTTGGGCATCATCTTCTGGACCAGCACGCCCTCGATCCGCGCCTGCGGGTCAAAAGCTCTGACATTGGCCATGATCTCGTCGAACGCGGCTTCGACCCCGCCGGCGGGTACCCCCAGCCTCACGCCGCCCGCCTCGGTCTTGTGCGAGATGTCGGGCGACTGGATCTTGAGCACCACCGGATAGCCCATGGCGGCGGCGGCGCGTGCCGCCCCCTCCCGGTCGGTGGCCAGCGCACTGGGCGGCACCGGAATATCGTAGGCCTTGAACAGCGTTGCCGTGGCGGCCTCGTCAAGCACGCCCGGCGCCAAGTGCCCCAGCCTCGGCGTAGAAACCGGCTCATCCGGCGCGCGCCCCTTCCACCGCGCATGGAAGGCGGCATAGCGCCCGATCCCGTCGAGCGCCGCGGCGCATGCCGTATAGCTGTGGAACCCCTGCCCGCCGAGGTCGGCGAGAGCCGCCATGTTCTCGGCGCTCGGCAGGATGTGCGAGCTGAACAGGATCGGCTTGCGCGCCCTCTCGAACAGCGGCCCCAGCAGTTCGCCAAGCCTGGCGATCCGCCCCGGCGTATGCAGGCCGATGTTCACCACGAAGGCGTCCACCTCGTCGCTCTGCTGCAACCGGTCGAGCACGTGGACCAGCGGCAGCCCGCCCGTTTCCACCGCATTGGCGGTCACGTCGACCGGATTAGCCGTGGAGCCGAAGACCGGGATCCATTCCGAAAGGTCCTGCTGCAGCGCATCGCTCAACACCGGAACGTCAAGCCCCACGCTCCCGCACAGGTCGGCTACCCAGGCCCCTGCCCCGCCCGAGGTGGAGATTACGCCGACCTTCTCCACCGGCACGTGCGGGAAGCGGGCGAGCGCTGCGGCCACGGCCAGCATCTGCTCCTGGTCGAACACCCGGATCACGCCATAGCGCTCGAAGATCGCGTCGTAGGCGGCCTCGGCACCGGTCAGGTGGGCGGTGTGCGATATGGCCGCGCGCTGCCCGGCTTCGGAGCGGCCGATCTTCATCATCACGATCGGCACGCCCTTGTCCGCGGCCTTCGCGGCAATGGCGGCGAACCGGCCGGGCGTTTTAAGACCCTCAATGAACATCACGATCACCCCGGTCTCGCCCTCGTCCAGCAGGTGGTCAACGAAGTCCAGACACTCGAGATCGCCCTCGTTGCCGGTGGTGACGACCGCGTGAAAATCGAGATTCTCGGCAAGGCCGCGGCCAAACAGCGCAAAGCCCAGGCCGCCCGACTGGGACACGATCGAGACCTTCCGCCCGGGACGGCGCGGGGCACGCTCGCCTGCAAGGACGTTGTCCGCCACGGCCGAGAAAGTGGCCGCCGCCCCGTCCAGCGCGACATAGCCCTCGCAGTTCGGCCCCATGTAGCGCAGTCCGCTGTCGCCGATCGCCTCGGCCAGCTCGGCCAGGTCGACCCCCGCGGAGAGGATCACCGCCGCCTTGGCTCCGGCGGCGACCGCCTCGCGGACGATCCCCGGCACCGCCGCGCCCGGCGTCGCGATCAGGACCAGTTCCACGCCGCCGGGAATATCGGCCATGCTGGAATAGGCCGGCCGGCCCTGGATCACCCCGCCCTTCGGGTGAACCGGATGGATCGGCCCGTCAAAGGCGCTGTTCAGCGCGATCTTGAGCAGCTTGCCGCGCAGCTTCGTGGGGTCGTCGGCAGCTCCCACCACGGCGATGCTGGCGGGGCCGAAGAAGCTGTCAAGCACGGCGTGATCCTGTGTGAAATGCGGGCCTCACCCTGCTTTCAGGCGGCCCGGCGTGGAACAAGTCGGAGGGTCAAATCGATCACATACAAGCTGATCCAGGGCAGAGCGGGGCCGCTTTCAGGGGCTCCTAGTCGTCCCAGCCCTTTTCCGCGTCGGCCCGCTCCTGCAACAGCCGCGCCGGCTGCCACCGCGCCGGATAGCGCGCGGCATATTCGCTCACCCGGGCGAAGACCCGGTCCAGGCCCTGTTGTCCGGCCCAGAACATCGGCCCGCCACGATGTTTCGGGAAACCATAGCCAAACACGTAGGTCACATCGATATCGGACACCCGCTGGGCGTACCCCTCGTCCACGATCCTCGCGCCCTCGTTGACCATTGCGGCGAGAATTCGCCAAGTGATTTCCTCCGGTCCGATCTCGCCGCGGACGATGCCCTTCTCGCGCGAGATCTGCTGCAGCATCTCCGAGATTTCCGGCCGGGGGCAGGCATCGCGACCCGCGTAGGCGTAGTAGCCCAGGCCCGTCTTCTGGCCAAACTCGCCGCGCTCGCCCAGCCGGTCGGGCAGCGGGTTGTAGGTGAGCTCGTTGACATCAAGCTCCCCGCTGGCCGCCTTGTTCTTGCGGGTGAGGTAGCTGCGTTCCAGCCCAGCCATGTCGCGCATCAAGTACACGCCCATGGGGAAGCCGAAATCCTTGAGCGCCTCGTCGACCTGCCGGGGCGTCGCGCCCTCCAGCAGCAGCAGGTCCGCCTCCGCGCCATAGCGCTGCAGGATGCGGTTGCCGATGAAGCCGGGACAGTTCCCCGCGAGGACGGGTACCTTGCCGATCGTCTTGGCGAAGGTCATCGCGGTGACCACAGTGTCCACGGAGACGAGGTCGCCGCGAACCACCTCGATCAGGCGCATTACGTTGGCCGGCGAGAAGAAATGCATGCCCACCACGTCCTGCGGCCGGCTGGTCGCCCCGGCGATCCGGTCGATGTCGAGCGCCGAGGTGTTCGAGGCCATGACCGCGCCGGGTTTGCACACCTTGTCCAGTTTCGCGAACACGTCCCGCTTGATGTCCAGCGATTCCACCACTGCTTCGATGACGAGATCGGCTTCGCCAAGGTCCTCGTAATTCAGAGTGGTGAAAATCCGTCCCAGCGCGGCGTCGACCGCCTCCCGCGTGCTGGAGCCGCGCGAGACCGAGATGTCGTAATTCTTGCGCACCCGGGCCAGGCCCGCGTCGAGCCCAGCCTGGCTGGTATCCAGCAGGGTCGCCTTGAGGCCGGCATTGGCCACGGCCATGGCAATGCCCCCGCCCATCAAGCCTGCGCCGATGATGCCCACAGACCGGATCGGGCGGGCCTCGACCCCCTCGGCTCCAGCTACCTTGGCAGCGGCCCGCTCGGCAAAGAACAGGTGGATCTGGGCTACCCGGCTGGGCGAATCCAGACAGACCTGAAACGCCTCCCGCTCGAACTTCAGCCCCTCTTCGACAGGCAATTGGGTGGCCGCCTCGACGCAGTTCACGATCTGGTAGGGGGCCGTCATGCCCTTCCATTTCGCGTCGTTCTTGGCTCGCAAGGCGTCGAACAGACCGGGGTCGACGTTACGGATCCGGTCCGTCCGGTCCATCACCACCGGCCACGGCCCACCCTCCGTCACCCGGGCCTTGGCGAAGTTGATCGCGGCCGAGGTGACATCACCGTCGGTCACCGCGTCGACGATGCCCAGGTCCCTGGCTCTGGGCGCGGCAACGTGCCTGGCATTGAGGATGAGGTCGAGCGCCGCTTCGGGTCCGACCAGCCGGGGCAGGCGTTGGGTTCCGCCGCCGCCGGGGAGCAGCCCGAGATTGATCTCGACAAGGCCCACCTGCGCCCGGCTCGTCGCCACGCGGTAATGCGCCGCCATGGCGAACTCCAGACCGCCGCCCAGGGCATGGCCGTCGATGCCGACCACGATCGGCTTGGGCGAGCCCTCCATCGCCTTGAAGATGGTCCCCAGTTCCGGCGGGGGCTTGGGCTTGCCAAATTCGCGGATGTCGGCGCCGGCAATGAACCGGTCATTGGCGCCGACGATCACGATCGCCTGCGCCGCGGGGTCCGCGATAGCCTGGCCGAGCCGTTCCATCATGCCCGCCCGCACCGGGTGGCCAAGGGAATTCACCGGAGGGAAGTCGATGGTCAGCAGCGCAACGCCGTCGCGCACCTCATAGTGAACGGCCTCGCCTGCCTCGATCGTCACGCCGGATCTCCCACGCTGCACCCGCAACCGGGCGCCTGAGCATTGCCCACCCGTGGACGGTCCGAGACCTCAAGCGAAGATTCCCCCGAACAAGATCATCATGAGGATATCTCGGCGGCGGCCGCATCGGTCCGGTGTTCATGCCCGGGCACGCCCGTAAAGATCGAACATGCGATTGGTATCTGGCGCGGCGTACCGCATAGGTCGCAACATGAACCGACCACCCCGCCGTCCGGCGGCTCCGCTGCAAGCAAGAGGCCAAGAGATGTCCGAGCCAGCCGTACCCGAGGGTTACAACTACACGCCCTCGCCCAGCGCCTATGTCAACCACATGGGCAAGATCTATCACCGCCGGTCCACCACCCCCCAGGGCGAGGAGATCGTCTCGGCGGCGCTGCGCATCGAGGAGCACCACGTGAACACCTGGGGCCTGGCCCATGGCTCGCTGATCGCCGGAATGGCGGAAATCGGCTGCGCCGGATCGGCCTACGAGCCCGGGGGACCGCCGGTCGTCGCCGTCGAGATTTCCACCCAGTTCATCGGCGCACCAAAGCTCGGCGAATTGCTCGAGGTCCACGGCTGGACTACCCGGCGAACGCGGACCCTCGTGTTCACCCAGTGCCGGGGCGAAAGCGATGGCCGCCTCGTCTTCACCGCCACTTCGGTGCAGAAGATCGTCGGCGCCTGACCGCTGCGGTTTCCAGACATACGCAAGAGGAGCCATCCATGAGCTACATCCTTTACGACTTGCGCGAACGCGTCGCGGTCGTCACGATCAACCGGCCCGAGGCGGGCAATGCCCAGAACGCCGCCCTCCTGAAGGAGCTCGATGAGACCTTCGCGGCGGCCGTCGCCGACGACGAGGTGCGGGTCATCGTCCTGCGCACCGAAGGCAAGCATTTCTCGACCGGCCACGACATCGCGCCCGAGGTGCTGGAGCAGGAACCCTGGAGCTCCATGTTCGACACCGTGCCCGAAACCGGCCTGCTGCGCATGTTCGACTGGGAGGCCCAGCACTACTTCGGCTACTCCCGCCGCTGGCGCGACCTGCCCAAGCCGACCATCGCCTCGGTTCAGGGCGCCTGCGTCGCCGCCGGGCTCATGCTGTGCTGGCCGATGGATCTGATCATCGCCGCCGACGACGCCCGCTTCTCCGACCCGGTGTGCCGCATGGGCATCGGCGGCGTCGAATACCAGGGCCACGGCTGGGAATGGGGTGCGCGCAAGGCGAAGGAAATGCTGTTCACCGGCGGCTGGATGAATGCCGAGGAAGCCCACCGGCTGGGCATGGTCAACCGCGTCGTCCCCCGCGCCGAGCTTGACGACGCGACCTTCGCCCTCGCCCGCCAGATCGCGCAGATGGCCCCCCATGCGATGCGCATGGCCAAGCGCTCGGTCAACGCCATGCTCGACGCGCAGGGTCAGCACCAGGCCCTGGAGACCGGCTTCCTTACCCATTCCCTCGGCCATGCCAACGCCTGGGCCACCCACGGCCAGGTAACCACCGCCGGGCTCGAGGAAATGACCAGAGCCAACAAGGACGCCGGCAAGGGCTGAGGCTCGGGCCGGGCCCTGCAGATCGGCAGCCCCGTTCCCCGGCGTTCAGTCGATGAACTCGCCGTTCTCGTCGATGCCCATGTACCGTTCGTAATGGTCATGGAACGCGCGGATCATGCTTTCCTGGTAGGCGGAAACCCAGACCTTGCCGCCTTCCTTACCCTTGAGCGCTTGCTGGATGAACGGCAGGTTCCCGCAGTCCTGGTCGATGATCCGCGCGAGCGAGCCCAGCTCGGGTGCTTCCGACCATGACTGCTCAAAGGCCAGCTCCTTGACCTTGGCCGGCGGCGGCTTCGGCTTGTCCTTGGGCCAGGGAGCCAGCATCATGACGTCCATGATGCTCTCGTCCGGATCGGCTGTCGGGAAGAAGCGGAACACGATTCGGATCCAGCCGCCCCAGGGATGGCAGTTGGGGAACAGGTCGTTGAAGGTGGTGTCGTTCAACTCCATGTCCGAATACTGTTCCACCTCGTCGCCGATGATCCCGCGCAGGAATTCGCGGTTGAGATCGGCCATCATGTGGTGCTCGGCGACCTGCTCATCCTCAGTGCGATAGATCCCGCGCAGGGGGCTGGCCGAATTGGTCTGGGCGTGCCCCGCCCGGAAGAAGTGGCCGAATGCATCATAGCGCGTCTGCACGGCATCGCCGCCGGTCAGCATCATCTGGGGATGCGTGGCGATGACGTGGTAGGCTTCCTTGAACGCCTCGGCGAGGACCTTCCAGTTGGCCTTCATCTTCCGGCGCACGTGCGCCTGCTTGTACTTGCCCGGATAGTTGAACGAGGCGAAGTGATCGATCATCATCGGGCCGAGGTATTCCTCGAGCGGCCCGGCATTCTCGTCCGGATTGATAAACACGAAGCCGTTCCACAGGGCAACCTTCGCCCCCGGCAGCCGGGCCACGGATTCGCGAACGCCCGGAAAATCCCATTCGGCGGTGATTTCCTTGATCCCGCCATCAACCTTCCAGCTCCACCCATGATAGGGGCAGCGAAACTCGGTCGCCGCCTTGCCGTCGCAATCGCGCAACGTGCGGCCTCGATGCAAACACACGTTCTGGTGTGCCATGACCGAGCCGTCTTCCTGCCGGACGACCAGCCAGGCCAGGTGCGCGACACGATAGATATGGAAATCGCCCGGCAGCGGGATGTCATCCTCACGGCAGGCGATCTGCCAGGTCTTCTTCCAGATCCGCTCGATTTCCCGGTCATGGAATCGCTTTTCGAAATAGCGGTTCACAGTGATCTGGCGCGGTCCGCCGGGATAGGGGCTCTCGATCTTGAAGGATTCCGGAATGGCTTCCGGCTTGCGATCGGCCTTGACCAGCAGGTCGAGATCGGTGAACCCGGCCGAGCGCATGCCTGCCGGGGTCATCTTGCCGGGATCGGGCTGGTACATCGCCACGATCGGCTCCTGCTCGGTCAATGCCTGGCGGCTGCCCCCACCGGCAACCTCGGCAAGGGCGGCGCCCTCCTCTTCGTAAGGCGGAGTGAACGCCCAGTAGCGGTCCATCCCCTCAGGAACGGTGGGTCCGCCGATGTAGCTGAGGAAGTGGGGATCGGCGTAAGTCAGGTCGCCCTCGAGCCACTGCCCATTCCAGGTGAAAATGCCTTGCTTGCCGATCTTGGCATAGTCGACGCGCACCCTGCCACCCTCGAGCTCCTCATAGATCGCTCCCGTGATCGGGTGGGGTTGCCTTCTCATCGTGCTCTCCTCTCGAAATCGCACCGGGGATTATCATTGTTGCCACGACGCGGCGAAGCAGTCGTGCCCGACAGAACGCGTATGTGATCGAGATCCGCGAAGATCCCTTGAGCCAAGGCCGCGGCGCTCACGGATGCGCGGCCCCCAATCACTCCCGGCTACGCCGCAGCGGCTGCCACCGCCCCCAGGCCGCCGAACGCCACAGCCATTCCAGCGGGCCATGCCTGAACCGGGCGAGCCAGGGCTTGCTCCAGCCTAGCATCAGCGCCCAGCCGGCCACGACGAACCACCCCTGCCGGCTTTCGGGCACGGTGCCGATCAGGCCCAGACCCCAGCCTTGGAACACCGCGCACATGACCACCGTCATCGCGATATAGTTGGTGAAGGCCATGCGCCCGGCCGCGCTCAACCGCTTGCCGAGGGGCGACGGCATCATGCGGGGCAGCGCGAGCATGAGCCCGGCAGCATAGCCCAGCCCCATCAGCAGGTGCGGCACCGCGAGGCCATAGGCCAGCAGGCCCTGCATCAGCTCGGGCGGAAAATTGCGCGGCCAGGCCCAGGCCAGTGCGCCGCAGGTCAGCGCGCCGCCTCCGGCGATCCCGCCGATCGCCAGCCGGCGCAGATAATGCAGCGGCCACCGGCGGG